>Ga0302326_10000302_pt1 | contig 142993 bp, 114 predicted proteins | sample Palsa_T0_3_FD_202264 | JGI IMG/M metagenome (GOLD analysis project Ga0302326, IMG submission 202264) | Peat permafrost microbial communities from Stordalen Mire near Abisko, Sweden - Palsa_T0_3 | ecosystem: Environmental > Terrestrial > Soil > Palsa > Peat permafrost | place: Sweden: Abisko... | reverse complement strand
ATGTGCAACGATCGTTGCCCCGTCTGCGATGCGGAAATCGAACCATACGCATCGACTGATAACGAAGACGGCGACGAAGTGATTCATTGCCGCGAAGTCTACGACCGTGCGGCAGAAATAAGTGACGCTATATAACGCGTGATTAGATGACGTAACCTAACGTACCTGCAAGTTTTCATGTGCGCGTTTACGTTGCTTGCTGTACACTACTGCGCGGAGGTAACACAGATGCCACCCACGAAGAAAGCCGTAACACAGAAAGCCCGCCTCAACCTGACCGTCACGCCATTGCAGAAAGAAAGACTCGTCAAGTTGAACGAACAGACCGACAAGCCAATCTCTTCCATGATACGGCGCGCGATCGATGCGTATCTGGAGATAGAGGAAGCCGATCTGAAACGGCGGAAGTAGCGGTCCGAAAAGAACTGTTAGAAGACCACGCGGAATCACATCGCCCGGTCGTGACAGGTCTACAGGTTACGGCGGGCTAGACAGGGAGGATTTAGGACCATGACTGCAACGTTTCGGATTGCGCTATACGCGCGGGTTTCCACGAATGGCAAGCTGCAAGATCCTGAGATGCAGCTAAGGGAGCTACGTGAATATGCGACGCGTCGCGGGTGGGAGATCGTCGCGGAGTTCGTAGATCGCGGCGTGTCGGGCACGAAAGAGAAACGACCACAGCTAGACGCGATGATGCTCGCTTGCCAGCAACGCGCCGTTGACGCGGTGATGGTGTGGAAGCTGGATCGGTTCGCACGCTCGCTCAAGCATCTGGTTAATGCCCTGGCGGAGTTCGATGCGCTCGGCGTTGCCTTCATCTCGCTGCGCGACAACCTTGACCTGACCACTCCTGCCGGGCGGCTCATGTTCCAGATTGTCGGCGCGATGGCGGAGTTCGAGCGATCGCTGATCGTGGAACGGGTTCGTGCAGGATTGCACAATCCCGATAAGCCTGGGTACTCCAGCAAGGGCAACCGGCTAGGCCGTCCGCGTGTCGGCGTGCCCGTGGCGAAGATCGAGCGGCTCAAGCGGGAGGGCGTGAACTTGCGTGAGATCGCCCGGCAAGTGGGCGTGTCGAAGACTACGATCTTGCGCGCGCTTGCGGCGTAGTGCTGCAGCGTGCGGATTCGGTTCGCAGTGGAGGCTGCTTGCAGGCTAAGAGAGGGCGGGCTGAGCTGGCGTGCAATCGCCGCCGAGATCGGCGTGCCCAAGGATACGTTGCGACGGTCGCAGACATTGGCCGCGTAAGGCAGCGCACGCCGCAAAGCGGGCAGGCGTAACCGGCCTGATAGGCAACGGTTGGAGGCCAATCAAAGTTCTAGGTTCCATTAAAGGCCGCAAGATTAAGTTCTTCGTCCGTTCCTCTCAACGGGGTGAACGCGCGGAGTGAAGGATTACAATTAGCCAAGACCGAGAGGTGTGAAATGCGCTTTCTGTCAGCAGCCGTCCTTCTTATTCTCACTACCTTTGCCATTTCCCAAGATAAGCTGTGCGATGCTGCTTCAGCGTCAACGGTCGATCATGATGCTGGGGTGATCGTTCAAAAAGTGACGCTCAGTGGTAAGTGGGGAAGCAACGACGCAACGGTTTACCTCCCTGACAAAGAGATTGCCGACGGTGCGGTCGCGTTCTCACATTCCGCGATTCACGCGGACGACGGCTCCCAGGTTGATCTGCTACCGTTTGCGTTAAGGCTTGCTCACGCTGGTGCGGTGGTTATTGTCCCTGCACGCGCTCTGCTCTGGCCACCGCGCGATCAGGTAACAAACCGCGAAGGGCCAGTAGTCATCTGTGCTGAGCATTGGCTGATCGACCACACCAAGGTATTCAACAATGGCGAGCCAACCCTAAATGACAATAAGGTCGTCCGGCGGGGCTATGCCTACGTTGGTCCCAGACTGTGCGACCCTGCGCTTCCCGACTGCAAGTTTATGAGTCCATTCTATTCGGAGGATTGTGGCCTCAAGCATTACTGCCGTGAAAACGTGTGGGTTTCTGTGGGCGAAACGGGGCGCGACGATTCCACACACCGCATCCTCTCCGACCAAGGATCGAAAGCAGCCAACTGGATTCAGAGGCAATTGGGGTTAGCGCCAATCAGCACTCAATGACCGGTGGCATGCCATCCCAGGGATAGGAGCAGAGACAAGAAAGCCCGCACACGCGATTGACGTGGCGGGCTCTTCTTCTCTAGCTGCGGTTTGTTTTACCTGGTCGTCTTGCGTGGCGACACTTGCCGATGCGCGGCGGCGATCACTTTCTTGGCGATGGTATCCGTGTCCTGGTTAGCTTTTAGCCGGTAGGTGCGCCGCACGATTGCTCCGACTTCTTCTGGCGTGAGCGCATTGATCGCGCGGTGCAAATTGCTGCGCTGGCTTTTCGTCATCGCTATTGCTTCGGGCACGGCCACTTCGAGACCGGCACCTCATTGCGATCTGGAATCGGTTGGTCAGGCTCCGGCACATCGGCCAGTTCTGCGATGCGTTCTTCGGTCTGGCCGCCGATGGTGAAGTCTGTGGGCTTGGTCAGGCCGGGATTCGACTGCTCGGGTGACAAGGTAAGAAGCTGGTCGCGTTCGTCGTACGGGATGTTTGACATCAGTTGTTTTCCTTTTCGCTTGGTGTTTTGTGTTTGAGTTTTTTCGCGTTTAGTTTCTTGCCGGACCGCGCGAGCGCCAGTACGTCGGGAAGCCATTGCGCGAGTGTGCTTGGACCGCGTGTGAGACGTTCTGTCCGAGGCCACTGTAATGTCTACCAGTTAGGTAGACATGCCATCGCCTCTAGACTTGGCCTTCGAGCGGCGTCGCGGGATGCGCGGGTGGTTGCCGGTTAGTAGCGTCTGGAGTGAGCCGGTTCGTCTGTGCTATGTGAGCCCTGGCCCACGTTCTGGGCGCGTTGCCGTTTCGAGTTCATCCAGCGCCGACCAGAGTTTTTCCGCAGCATAGGCTTCGGGAGTTCCGTCACCATAAACATTTTGCACATGCCATGACACCTGGCGTTGCGGAGCCCAGCATTCGCACCTAGGCGGGTGATGGTTCGCGCAGTGTGAAATCGCCATCGCACCCCGTCGATACTCGCGCTCGAAGAAACTGCGGTTGGCCAGCATGCCAAACGGTGTGTCAGTGTAGTCCAGAACGTCGTGGATGAATTGCGAGTTCCGATCAGGTATGCCGCGCGCCTTTTCTGCCAGTGCGATGCCAAGCTGCACGCCGAGTTTGTCCCGCTCCCAAGTGCTTAGCCTGTAACGTTGCGAACTCGCAATTACACTTTGCAGTTCGTATAATGTCGCCGATCTATTTCCCTGAAGAATTTGTACTACGTCATCGCGTGTCAGCTCCGGTGCCTCCGGTACCTGAATGACTGCGCGGGCTGGCTTCGGTGACGACGGCTGGGAGATGGAGCGGTAAGCGAGTTCCAGCGGTGTGATGAACGTCATAGCTTTAGAGAAATTGACCCATGCCGTCGTGTATGGCATCGGCAGGGCGCGTACTGGGCGCTGGTCGCGACCGAGTTTGCGTCATTGCTTCCCAGCGCATCTCTACGAGCCGCTGTGTAGCCAACGGAATGGTTTGGCGAACGGTAGTTGGCGGTGATAGCAACAGCGCCTCGTGACCGCTGACCAGGGAATCGAACGCGCCCTTGTTTTTGGCCTGCAATTCCTGGCCGAGCTGCTGAAACAATCGCAAGTACCGATCGGCTTCCAGGGCCGCGTCCTGACTCAACGTTACGGCGAACATCGCGCGGAGCTTCCAGATTCGCTCTCTTATCGCAGTCAGGCGCGCTACCAGTTCTTCGACGGTTGCATCTTGCTTTTCGCATTCCACGGGCGGTAGCGGCTGCTGCAACTGGTTCTCGATTGCGACCGCAACTTCGACGGGTAGATCATCCAATCCACTCGCCTCGCGCTTTCCTTTGGCACTTGGCAGTTTTCTCATTTAGATGCCCAGCGCATTCGTGGATGCTGCATTATCCGGCGAAGCCACCGCTCGCATCTCCCGGCGCGCATTCTGTAGTCGCATCTCTTCCGCGTAACGTAGCGTGGCCAACGATCGAACCTTAGCCGGGACTGGGCGCTTGCGAGTTTTAGTGTCCACGATCAGACGGCGAAGCATTTTCAAGGAAGGATGTGGCAACTCGCGTAGTGCCCGCACCCTGGCCCCGATCGGCGCAGCATCGTCTTCGACCAGCCTTTGTAGCGCGGTCTCAACGCTCATAAATTCGGGCATTGTTGTTAGCTCTTCTTTCTCTTCCTTGCCTGGCGTTCTGTGGTTGGCTTGTACTGAGCGAGTAGCGAATCCGTTATGGCTTTGTTCTCGGGACTGATCTTCCCGCGTTTAACGTCACGTCGATAGTCAACAACTTTACTGAAGATGATCGACTCTAGAATGGTGCGCTCGGCTGGCGAGGCTAGGCTATGGAGCTGGCAGAGGTAGCGGAAGCGACCTCCCGGAAAGCTGAGTTTTTGCCTCACGACGTAAACGCGTAAGACGTGCCGGTCGATCTTCGTCAATCTCCCGGTGGATTTTTGCGATCTCTTCGCGCTTGCGATCGTCGCTCAATCTCTTCCACGAGCTGGAACCGATGAGCCTAGACGCACGTCGATATAATTCCTGCCCTTCGGCTTCTGCGAACGCTTGTTGCTCGGCATCTGTAAGCTCGGTAGGTTTGTCACGCCACTTGATGTGCTTTGGTGGATCAGGCGTGCCGATACCGAGGCGACTTAGCTCATCGAGTACCGGGTCATGCTTGGCCGTAGTCCACTCAAAAGGATTCGCGCCGCCAAGAGAGCTGGGTGACCGTTGAATGGTCTGGCCCGCGACATTCACCCTGGCAGGTGCGGCAGACGTGAGACCTGGGATACGAGCTTGGATTGCTTGCATTGCCGAGGTTGGCCTGCGAACAGTGGGATCAAGAGTTTCTGCGACGTTCGACACGAGCGCGGGCACCAAAGACCCAGCTTCACGATTGATGAAGCCTTGAGCGCGGCCACCTGCGGGGTCATGCACCGCCTGGAAGAGTGACGACATCGTGGACATGAATGGGAAGTCATCGAAGTTGCGCGCGATCATCCTGACAGCCTGACTCGCCTTATTTTGGCTTACGGTCTCCGGGTCTCCGTGCAACATTCCGTGGATGATGTCTGCAATGAGACCTGCCGCAAGACCAACGGGTTCAAGTCTTCGATAGGAGTAGTAGTGATCGCCGATCTTAATACTGTAAGGCTGCCAGCCAGTAGCACGTAGCGTCTCAGCCTTTTTGAAATCGACCGATCCGCCCCCTGTGATGTGTCCACTAAGTACGAGCGAGCCAATGGCTGCGGCGATCGAACTGCCGACCAAGCCACGCGCAGCCTCATCGACATCAATGTCTCGGCCTTTGATTGCATCGCCCAAAACATTAAGCAACTCATAGGGCGATACGTGCGTAATCGAAGCTCTCACTAAGTTGTAAGGCGTCTTGAAAAAAGGTGCGAGGAACCTGCCGGGCGGTACTGTCTTCAGATATTCAGGCACCCACTTCACGTTTGTCGGCTTGGCGTTCAGGATGCCCTCAGCATGCGCAGCGGCTCCGGTGAGTCTGTCCTGGAACGTGTTGGTGACTGCCAGCTTATGTGCGGCTTCCTTCATTTCCGCCGTGGGGTTGTGTGCGAGCCATTCCTGGCGTGCGTGGAACTCCTCGCCCTTCAGATTTTCGCTGAGTGCTTGACGTGCGGCAAGAGATTGAAGCTCGCCGTAGAAGTTGGATGCGTAGACCAGGTTACTCGCGCGACTCATTGCTTCCGTGGGCACGCGCACCACGCTGCCGAGAGTTCCCTTGATCGCTTGCTTATTGGGGATTTCAAATCCCGGCGAGCCTTCGAGCTTCCACTCGCCACTGAGGATCGGCTTCGCGTGTTCCGCGAGCGCCTGAACCATCCCGCGAGCGTAATACCAAGACTCCGCAAGATAACGATCACCACTGATTCCGCTGGCCACGGCTTTCTTCATGGTTTCCATAGCTGCCATCGCTATTTCACTCGAACTTTTGACAATCAGTGTGTGCGGCGACGACAACAGCCATGCGGACTGGTAAGCCTCGAACAACTTCTCCAGGTTGGTGTGTGGCGTGACCTTGGCCACCATCTGATTAAGCGCACGAACGCTCTGCGGGTCGGCGGGATCGACGCGCGAGATCATCCGTGCAGCTTGATCCTTTACCTTGTCGGGCAGCTTCGAGAGGATATCGACTATTTTTGTTTGCGGAAGGTCCTGATTGCCGATACGGAAGCTGCCAAGCGCGCGACCCGCTTCGGCTCTGGCGGCTGCAAACTTCTCTTGCAGCAGTTGATGAGTTGATAGAGCACGCGTGAATTCTGCGTTATCCCCGCTGGCGGCTGCGGCTTTGGCTGCTTTGATGATGTAGTCGCTGGACGCTTTCAAGATCGATCGCGCGGCAACCAGTTGCTCGGCGTTGTAGGCACGACCTTGGCCTTTCGCAATCACGTCTTCGGCGCTCATTCCCAAGTCGGCGGCGAGTTGGCGCTGGCCGTCAAGAGTAATGGTGGCGTACGCGCGAGGGTCAAGGTTCGGTTTGATGTGGTCCGAGGCGATCTGCAGGGCGGCGTCGATGTCTTCATGCGTGCGAATGGCGGAAGGATCGACACCGGCACGGAGAAGCTCTGTGGAATTGTCGATGATCTTGTTAACGCTCTCCGCCAACACTTCATCGCTGGACACCACAGGCACGTAGCTGTCGCTGACAACGCGCGCGCGCGGGAGACGAAATGCAGCGATATCCGTTGGGCCTGTGGTCCTGGCCTGGGCATCCGGCACCGGCGTTACGGGATACTTCTTCGCGACTTCGGCTGCCCTGCCCCTTGTCTGCGCCTCGACCGCCTGAAGCGCGGGATCGTGGATGTTGCTGGGCACTTCGGCGACGGGCCGTAAGATCGTGTCACGTTCTAACAAGTCACGAGCGGCTGCACTACTGTTGACCACTCGCACATGCGGTGCCTGGGCGGGCTCTTCTAATACCTGACCAAGCGGTGAGTCTGCACGGGTTGGAATTTCCTGCACGCGAGTTGGGGTCTCAGCCTTGCCGACACTTTCTTTGAGACCCGCAGCAGTAAACAGCGCGCCCACGGCGGTCTTCGTGCCCGTCTCCCACCGTTGCTCCGGCGTGAGACGGTCCCAGTTGTCGTACAAATACTTCGCACCTTCGTAAGTCTGCGGAGCCATCTGCGCGGTAAACCCGCGCGAGATCAGCTTTTTTAATGCAGGCCGCGCAGCCGATGATGTGAGGAATGGCCAGTTGCGTGGGTCGCCAACGGTGCCGCCGACGATCTCGCCGAGGCCGCCAGCGATGCCGAGTGCTGCATGGTGCTCCCGTTCGGCAAGCTGTTCGGGACTCTCTACGCTGGGCTTCGGGCCGTAAGGTGATGGCAGCGTCGCGTTCAGATAGTCGCCGCCGTGCTGGAGCAAGGTGCCGCCAGTGACGACTTCGCGGCCAACCTGCCGACCGAAGTTGGCGGTTGCCTGTTCCGCGCGGTTGAAAGGATCGACTGCGTACTTCTTAGCCGTAGCCAGCGCGGGCATCGCGCTATCGGGCACAGCCTCACCGCCGCCCTTACCCGTGGCAGCCGCTTCGAGAAACGAACCAACGCCAGACGCGTATCTGTCTGCCGCCGACTTGATCCGGTCCCAGGCCGATGGCTCCGGCGCGGGAGCGAGCGGCTGGGCCTTAGTGAAGTCCAGTGATACCGAGGAGTTCAGCGGTTGCGCCTTGCTGAAGTCGAGCGTCACCGATGAGTTGATCGGTTGCGCTTTACTGAAGTCGAGCGTCACCGGCGAGGCGTTGACGGGCTGTGCCTGCGAGAAATCGAGCGTAACGTCCTGGGCCATTTTACTGGGCTACTCCGAGGTCTTGCTTCCCATCGCTCCAGTGCAGCTTGCCGTCACTGCCTGGAACTCGCATGGTTGCACCGGCTGGCTTAGCGTTCGCACTTGGCTTCGGAGTGGGCTGGCTCGGCTTCGCTGGCGCGGGCTGGCTTGGTTGCTGTTTGGTCACGCGTTGACGGACGTGTGGGTGCATGGCAGCTAAGGCGTCATCTTTGCGTTTCGTCGCGGCCTGGATTTGCTGCTCGACATCTTTAACTTCAGGACCATCCTCCGCGAAACCCCGGCGCACAAGCGAACTCTTTGTGTTGTTGAGCTGGGTGATGGTCTTGCTGGCATCGTTGAACGTCGCATTCAGTGCGCCATGTTCTTCCTTGAACGCTTGACTGGCGTCTTCGCGATCCTGTTTCCGGTTAGTGGTGGCTACCGAGATCAACGGCTTAATCGCGTCCACGTTGAACATCTGATCGGGATCGGTGCCTTTTGGAAACTTGACGTTGTACAAGCTCGACCAATCCGCAGCGCTCATCGAGATAGGCTTGCCCTTGGTGGTCTGCGGAACGTAGTAGACGTTCCACGTCATGTGCTTACTCCAGTCCACAGGCTTGCCGTCCTCGGTCCAACCGTTCTTTGAGTCGTGGTCAAGTCCGTCGAAGCTGTAATGCTTGGTTATCAGGCGGCTCATTCCATCGGGAGCGTTGAACGCAGCCGGATTCGCGACCATTGCTTTCATCAGGTCCGGTCCATTGCCGGGTACGCCGTTGTTTTTGATGGTCGGCGCGAGATACGCTCCATTCTCAGCCGCCCATTTCTGTATGTCTGCGTCCTGCCTGTTTTCCTGGAGTAGATCTTCGCGATCGCGATAATCAGCTTCGTGCGCGCGAGCCAAGTTTTCGAGGTTCCAGTGTTCCAAGGTTGCCGCATGCTGCGATTTTTCCTCCGCTAGTCTCTGCTCCTCAACGCTCATTTGGCGCTGCTTCTGCTGAATGTCTTGAGCATCCTTGAACGACTGCCGCACTCGCTCTCGATTCTGTTCGTCCCATGCCCGCTCGTCTCCGAGTACAGCAGCGCCGCCTTGAGCCGCGCCACCCAAGAATCCGCCCTGCGGGTGCTGGAAACCAGCAGCCCCGCCGACAGCGGCCCCCATAAGCACGCCAGCCACCAGCGAGCGCATGAATTCCCCTGGCGTTCGCTGGACTTTAACTGGGACGACTGCGCCGCTGTTTGGATCGACCTTGTATTGCACTTCCTTCCCGAATAGTGTGGACGCAACTTTGCCGAGAGCACTGTGATGTGCAATGTCCGCTGCTTGAGCCTGCTGCTGAGGTGTCGGCTGTGGTGCGGCCTGCTGCGGGAAGCCGGAGGGCGGAGCCATGCCGGGTCCTTGGCGCGCATTCAAGGCGACATCTTGAAGCTGCGGAGGCGGTGGCGTCTGTTGCGGCGGTGAGCCTGCCAACACCTGGCCTGGAGTGGACTGTGACTGCGGATCATCTGGCATGAAATGTGAAACCTCAACGGAATAACTTGGAAGAAAAGAATGAACGCGGACCAATCAACGGGCCGATTGCAGCAATGAAGAGATGAAGCAGGCGGGTCGAGCAATGCGCTCAAAACCCGCCCTACGCAAGCACCGGCGCTTTCCCACAAAGCAACAGTGCTCGCGATCAGCGCGCCATCGGAGTTTGCCGAACCGACAGCGCGTTTCTCGGCAAGCTATTGCCGAAAGTACAGGGCGCAATCGTGGTGACTCACAACTACGCCCCACTCCGGCCAACGTGCGCGTGACCGAAATCTTAAAGTGTTACTTGAGCCGCCGTTTGCGCTTGCGTCTATGACGTTTGACGGAAATCCAATGTAGATTACCCGGCTCGAAGTGACCGTCGCGATTGATGCGAACAAGCCAACAATCCGGTCCAGGCTTGTCGCCCACTTCTCGGTAAAACTCGGAAAACGATGAGAAACGGAATTCGACGCCACGCTGGGAGTAGTACTGAGCTTGATGGTCATTCGGATTCCGGCACCAACTGCGCTGCCGGTGGAATGCATCGTAGACGGGGCTCGCATTCTTGGCTGGCGATTGCCCGTGCCGAAAGTTCGCTCTGCGTCGTGAATCGCGATACAGGCAGCCACACGATTGCGTCTCGCGGCTGCGCAGATGTCGCCCTTGCACCTTTATCGTCTTGCCACAGTCGCATCGGCATAGATACACACGACCGCGCTTTTTTAAGACGCCAACCTGCCGGATGATGCGGAGACGACCGAAACGTTCGCCGGGCTGGTGGTGGATGCCGAGCTGCGAGATGACGCTGCGCCACAGGCAACCGCATGAGCGGACGGCACCCGAAGTGAGCGAGTCGCTGCGTACTTGTTTCTCAGTACCGCATGAGCATCGGCAAACGTAGTAAAGGTGCTTAGGTGTGCTGCGGCCACGGCGAAGCACCCGCAGGCGACCGAAGCGGCGGTTGATGAGATCAGGCATGTGTTAACTGTTCCGCATGTGGCTGCAGGTGAGTCTCAACCAGTAATTCTGTTGCTTGTGTCGCCGCCTGATTTCTGCCGTGTATTCTTCGATGTTCTGAAGTTCGGTGGCGCTGGCGTGTGTTAGCAGGTTGGTAATTGATTCCGCTAGGAAGTGAGTGATGGACTGGTCTGACGCGTGTTCGAGCTGCAGACCGTGATCGGAGTTTGATGGTGATGATAGTTCTGACATAGATGAAGTGAAAGAAAAGACCGGGGTTAAAGGAAAGGCCAATGAAACCCGTGACGGAACTCCCGGCCTTGGTTGCGCGCACCGTCTGCGCGAATCGCCAGGTTCGGCGAAGTCAAAGTGTGTGGATGTTAGGGTTGCTGGAGCGCTTCGATCACCATCCCCAGCCAATACGCCGGTTGTAGGTTTCGCCTCCGCGCCTCGGCGGTCATCCTGGCCACGTTATCAAGAGCGCGCTGGTTAGGCCCGTCGAGAAGATGCCGGATGGCGCAGGCGAGGAACCAAGCCACGGTTTCGTCTGAGCAATCGGGCAGCGACAGACCGAACAAGCTACCGGCGAGAAGCTGCCGAAAAAATGAGCCGGGCGGTTGTTGCATGTTGGCCGATTAGTTGACGGTCGTCGCGTCGTACTTTGCCGGATCGTAAAGAACTCTCGGCATGTTGTCGATGACGTGCTGTAGCGCAGACGAGATGCGAGCGCCGGTCATGCGCCGCGCGAGTGCTTCGGCGTGAAGCTCTTGATGGTTCCAGAGGCACCAGGTAGACAACTTATCCCAGCGACCCAGGTCAGCCAGCATAAACTGATACCGCTTGGCGTCATGCGGCTCCAGGTATCCTTGCGACATTCGCTTACGTTGTAGCTCCACCAGTAAGGGAGGATCGTCTTTCTCGGCGCAGTGCGGGGGCTGCTCTGGTGTCGCCTCAGCAATGGGCTGCGGATGTTGCGCCTCTTTGCAGTCGTATCTTCGCTGCTCCAACCGATCCCTAAAACCAACCGATGGCCCTTCTACAGCATCGTGGCATTCAACACAAAGCCACACGATGTTATCGAAGATTGGAAGGCCGCCTTCTGCCCTGGGTATCTTATGATGAGGTCCGGTGCGCACGCCCCCACAGCAGTAGCAGGCTCTCTTCGTGCGGTACTGCGGCTTTTTTCTGTCTACAGGCTTCACCTTTTCTGGGGCGGTTGATCCTGCGGTAAATAGGCGACGGTCCTGGTGCTCAAACAGCTCGGTACTGGTCATCAAAGCGGTTCCTGGATTTAGTTCATTTTGCGGACTGGGTAATTAGGGTGGTTTTTTAGGCGGGGGTACTATGAATGCCAAGCGGCACGACTTGTCTGGGCCTTTCCGCATAACTTACGCGGCTAAAGTGGTGTTCCTGACAGTGCTGCCTGACGGCGCTGCCTGGCGGCGGCTAGTATTTCTGTTGTCCTGGCCCTCTGTTCTGGCGATACCCGACGCTTTGCTTTAATCCCGGCGATATGGATAGCTAACTTGGCCTGTTCCTGGTTCTCGGCGTTGAAGCTGAAAGTACCTTCGGTGTCGCCGTTCTGCCGCATGGTCATACCAGCATCCAGAGCCTTCCGAGCGTGCGAATTCCACAGGCGTGGTCGCTCCGGCTCGGCGACGGTCTTGTAAGGGAGAAATACGACGCCAAGCTCATCGTCACTGTATTCGTAGATGTGACTGAAGCCTGGCCTACCTGGGATGATGTCCGTGCCGTCGTCTTTGTCCTGCCGAACCTTGAGCCGGTACTTGGTTGCGAAGTCGTGAATAGTCATTAGGCCAACACTCCCGGCGAGCGAATAGACCTCACGTACTCGCGGAGGGAAGCTCTATAGAGCCGATTCACTTCATCGTCATCCATCGCGTCCAATTCCTTTTGGGTCGGCGGTGCCGTTTCCTCTCGGCGTTGGTATTGCTCCAGAAGCTCGCCGCGCTGATACCGCTTCTCACTTTCCTTGCACGCTGCCCAGGCTGACCCCACCAAGGTAAGCGTTAACGGGCGGCCAGCGGCATAATTCTGAATGAAGGCGCGGCGCTCTTCAGTTGGTACATAATCCTCTGCGGATAATTCCCAGACGTGCAAAACTGCGCTGTCCAGAAGATCACGGTAGGCAGGATCAGTGAGAATGTCGGTGCTCGGCTCTTCGTCCGGCAGTGAGTACTGTAGGAATTTGTCGATCGCCTCGAACAGCTTTCCGTTCTGCGCCAGCCGTGCCACGTCGAGCTGTTCGCTGCTAGAGAGCTGCCGTGCTGTACCAGCGGCAACATCCAGCGCGCCCTCAGCGTGTAGCGCATCGTAAGCCGCGCACAGATTCGCAGCAGTCCAAAAGCCTCCGGCGCATAGAGCGTCCATCTGTTGTGCGATGGTGCCGTTTTGCTGCGATGACGTGAGATAGTTGTACGCCAATACTTCGACCATGCTCCGATAGTTATGATCGGTTTGAACGTAGTCCTCGCGGAGCCGCTTGAACTTCGTTGCCTCCAGTTCGCCGCGAATATCGCGTACCTGTTCGACGTAATCCGGGTTGCCGGTCTCTGTTGCCACTTGTGACATGGCAGCAAAGTCGGGGTTTTCAATGAAGCTGCGAAGATCGCGGGCGCTTCTGGAAAGCGCGCTGTCGGCCCATGATCGGGCGAACCTACCGTCGTCCTGATCCTCGGCGGGCGGGGCTGGTGCGAGCGCTGGGAAGGCTGAGAGGTCCAACTGTCCGAATGACTGGTCTACCCAGGCTGACTCGGCTTCCACAATCCTGCGCTGCTCTTTTTCTGATAACGACATGAATGAAATCCTCCACTAAATAAATTGTTCGGTACCGCTGTTTCCTTAACCCGCGTCGTGAAGCTGATCGGCGATGTGATTCCAAATGAAGCTCGCGACAGTGATCGGATGCACGTCGTCAAGCCCAACCAGGTCCAGGATCTTCTGTGCTACTGCCACGGACGTGCCCGCACCGTATTTCTGTTCCAGTCTCCAGATTCGCTCGTAGTCGAGCAGAAACCAATCCGACCCGCGTGACTGACCAAAGAGCCGGGCGCACCCGTGAAGCCGCTCATCGCCCTTGGCATATCCCGAGATGAATAGCCGGTCGTTAACGCCATCGAAGGCGGCAACGGCATCTTCTTCTGATAAGGGAGTGGGGAGCGCCAGTGGTTTGAGAGTTGCGATCCAGGTTGTGAGTTGCTGAGGAAGAGAGTGGACGATTTCGAGTTTCTGCTCGAATTCTTCGCGGACCCAATCGTCTGCCGTGTATCCGTCCTCTTCAAAGAAGGGTAGCAAGGCGCGGTTTTCAGCGCCGTCACTCGCTAGATATTTCGTAGACAAGTCGGATACTAGGGTGGTCAATTGTGCCCTGGGGCTCCGGTCTTTTATGCCCTGGGGCTCTGCTCCTTTTGTACCCGAGGTATCTTTGGACCTGGGGTCATTTTGTGCCCTGGGTCTCTCCGGCTTGACGTAGCAGATGTGCTCGCCATTCGTTGAAAGCTCAGAGTGAGTCAACATGCGGTACCGGTTCGCGAAGTCTTGCTGCCGCACGTCTCCGCCGCGACCTTTGGCGACCAAGACGAGCAGGCCAGACTTGGTGAGAAGGTTGAAGGCTTTGCGGATCGCTTTGATACACCAGCCGAAGTAATTGGCGAGCTGGGGTTGAGACATGAAAAAGTCATTGTTGCCGCCTTCTGTGAGGCGCAGGCCGAGATTGTAGATTGCGATAGCGCGTGGATTCTTGCGTAGGTGCCATTCAGCACTGCAATAAATGGACGGTAGGAGTTTACTTGCGGAGGTAGTCATTGTTGGTCTCTGCGGTGGCCCGCTCAGGGTTGAATTTCGTGGTGATTATGGTCTTGGCCCACATGAGAATGCCCTTGTGGAAGTTCAGCTCAATAGAGCCGTAGAAGTCGTGCGGGAGTTTTGCGAGTAGCTGTTTACAGATTTCTTCGTTGGTTTGCTGCATGGGGATTAATTACCGCGAACAACTGCGAAGACAGCGGTCGTGTTTATTCGTAGGGTGTTCCTTTGCGTCATGCGGGATCGCGAGCGGTGTTACACTTTCGGGTTGTGACCAAGCGCTTCAAGCCGATCACGGACGGCATCTGTCCGAACAGACAAGCCTTTGATGAAGGCGAACCGAGTCCATTCGTTGCGTTATGCGATGTAAACATGATGATGGGGTTCAACGACAATCATGGGCACTTCGCAGGAGACAAGATGCTAAGGCGATTGGCTGAGACACTGGTCAGCGTTGGCCTGGATGTCTACCACAACGGAGGCGACGAGTTCCTTTGCAAGGGAGACTCACCAGAGGAACTCAGCCGTAAGTTATCTCAGGCGAACAACATCTTGAGTAGTGAACCAACCCCGGCAGATTTTAGTTTCGGCATCGGCAGCAGCTTGCAGGAAGCAGAACAGTCATTAAAGGAAGCAAAGAGAACGCACCACTGCGGGAAACCCATCCCGTGAAGCTGGGAATCCCGACCTTCTTCCCATGATCGACATCGAACAATTTGAAAACATCAAGCGAAAGCACGGCGGCTATGCGAGCTGGGCGGTGTGGGCTGATGCGGCAGAGAAGCCGAAATCAAACATGGGAGATGTCAGCCACTTCCAAAACGACCGCGTGTTGAGCTTGCTGAAGAACGATGTGGTCATGGTCGGACTTAACATTTCCAGGCCGGTTTCCGAGCCATTTATTAATTTCCATGATCGCAACCCAAGGGCGAACGATTTCAAGATTCGCTACGCGTTCAAAGACTCGGCATATTGCGGCGCGTACATGACCGACGCTATCAAATTCCTCGAAGACGTAGACTCGAAGAGCGTGGTGAGACACTTAAAGGAACATCCTGAGACTATCGAAGCGAACCTGAAGATTTTCCGGGAAGAGATGCAGGACCTCAGAGCGACAGCACCGGTGATTTTGGCGTTCGGTAAAGACACGCACAAAATCTTGAGCGAGAACCTGAATGCGAATGAGTACGGCAGGCTGATTAGGCTTACGCACTACAGCCATCAGATCGGGAAGGAAGCCTACAGAGACGCCGTGCTGCGAGAGATTGAGGCAGCGGGATAAACAGATGCAGCGACTTCAATGCGCGGTGGTCCTGCCTGAGCCCTGTAATTCGCTCATCTCCGTGCGGACCCACGCCAACTGGACAATCCGCTGCCGGTAGCGTTCTCTGGCTGCCGGTGAGTGCGACTTCATACCCCAGTACACGTCGTTGTCGTTGTTGATCGTGTTCAGCTTTTCGCGCAGAGTGTCGAGCCTGGCATCGGGGGATTCCATATGTCTATTCTAATCCTCCACCTGGGCGCGTGAAGATTAGAAGCGCCTCATCAAAAACCAAACCCCAAGGTAGGAGACAGGAGAACGAAGCTGGTTGACCGCCACGGCCGCCAATTTCGCCCCCTGCCCATTGAACAACATCAGTAACGGGATAATAGCGCACGCATTGAGGCTTCTGTCTGTGACGAGTGAACATCGGGAATGTGACGAATGAACATTCCGGGCTATGACAACGGGGGATTCGGCGAGCGCGTCAAGCTGCGGGACGTATCGATTCTGCGCACCTTTTTATGAGAAACTGCTCCATGCCGAAAGAGCTGGTTTGGCTTGAAGATAGAATCTTCCGCGCGTGGGGCTGTAAGGAGTGCCGGTAGATTCTTATCGGTTCTGGTCCGACGGCCACGGGCAAGCCGCCTAAAGCAGTCCAGGAAGCGTTCGACGGGCACGACTGCTCGAAGTTTGCAAGGATCGTAGACGGCAAGACGAAACGCCCACGCGACTCAAGCTCCGCCTAACGTATCACCCCCGTTTGTTCAATTGTGAACAGCGTCAGCGCCACTTCTGGCGCATGATCGTTCCCGGCATGACGAAGGAACTCAATCCTAAAAAGCTGCTCGCCGTCCAGTGTCCAACCTGCGGCGCTGCGCCCGGCGAACGATGTGAGTTGAACTCCGGCCAGCCCCGTGCTGAGCCGCATCCCGACCGGCGCAATCCCTCACCATCGTCCGGTATCCGGACCGGCAGCTAGAATAAATTAACCCTCTACTAAGAGTAACGCGTTTTCTGGCCGACTCCATCATTCTGTCCGGTATCCGGACTACTGCGCCAGCTCCTCCGCCTCGGCATTCACCCTTGCGTTCCGAACCTCAGCCAGCCGCCGATCGATTGTTGCCCTGCCCACGCCCATGTCCACGGCGATCTGTGTGGCAGACTTCCCAGCCTTGATCCCGTCCACGATCTCGACGAGCTGACGCCTGTGCCATGAGTCCGGTTGGGTCTCCACGATGACTGCCAGGCCAGCTTCGAGGTGGCCGATGCGTAGCTGCTGCCGGATGATGGAATCGACTCCCGCCTCGCGACATCTCCGATAGCCCGGCGTCTGCCGCAGCGCATCCGAACTTGGCAACGAATCCGGCCGTGGCAGCGATGCCGGACCGAGCGGGCGCATGTTCGCCTTCCAGTTGTCCAGCGTTTCCCGGTTGCGGCGGTCAATCAATTCCTGGCGCGCGATAACGCCGAGCGCGAGCTGGACGTTTTCTGCTCCGTATCGGTCAACAATACGGCGCAGCTCTATCCCGTCAACGAAGGACTGCAATTGCTCGGGCACGGCGGGCGTGGTGGATGACCCGTGGTAGGTCGCTTTGTCGGCATCGGTCTTTCTTTTCGATCGCATATGTGCTCCTTAGAATTCTGTGGCGCTTGGGCGAGCGAGTTTACTTTTGGTTTCGAGCGCGTCTATTTGTCGCTTCTACAACCCTCTCTTACCACCCAAATGCTTGCTTCTCACCTTCACTACAACCCTAGTACTAGGAATTTACTTATAGGAATGTCTATAGGAATGGAGTCGCTCGCCCTAACTCCATGACCTAATTGCTGGTTGCGAGATCGACCTGGTAAAAAAGTGCTGCACCACCAGCAACGGCGTGCCAGTCTGACTAGCAAAAAATTACCAGTCTGAAAACCGGCTGACCAACACCGGCGTGCCAGTCTGAAACCTGGCAGACTGGTAAAACGTTGCTAGTCTGGACCTGCCTAATGGAAGATGCCCGATACCCCATGAGACTCCAAGTCCTGACCAACAGGAGGCGGCGGAACGGTTGCCGCGCTTGATGGTTCTGGTGGCTTTTCCTGAACGGCCTGAGCCGTGTTCTGTTTTGCATAAACGATGCGCTCCTTCGGGTTGCCTGGATACGGCTTGCCGGTAGCTAGATCACAGATCGTGTACTCATACTTATTTCCCTGATGGCGCGCACACGCGATCAGGCCGCGTTCCTGCAGCTTTTTCCTTGCATTACAGAGAGTGCGAGGCTTCAGGCCCACTGCCTTGGTGATCTCAGCGTCTGTGCAATGTACCTGGCGCGTGCAGCATCGCTCACTCTCCTGCATCAAGAAGACGTACAGATCCTTCTCGCTGGATCGCATGGCCTTCCACAGCCCCGACCTGATAACCTGCTGCGGCAGGCCGAAGAATCTGTCGATCATCACGGTCATGTCGTCCTCTCCATCAAAAATGCGTGACTGCCGGAAACACGCGGCGCACTGGTTCATGCGCGATGGTTGCCGGGTGCTGGCCGTTCGATTTCACTTGTGTTCATGTGTTTCTCCCTATGCGTCTTGGTGCCGGGGTTAATCCCGCCGCGAGACCAACCCCGGCGTTTGCTTATTAGTGAGCGTGCGCCGCCATAACAGCCTGTGGCGGGATGGATGGAAGAGCTGCGAATTCACTCTTGATTCGTTTCAACAATCCTTCCAACATTTCAACGGCACATTCGATGCACGGTTCGCGATCACCTGAAAGCAAGGCGAAAACGAGCGCATCAACATCGACCCCGTGCGCCGCAGCGAAAACCTTGCCGCTACGGTCGAGCAGCTCTACGACCGTGTGACCGTCGGGACATACACCAACCTCCCAGCGGTCAGCCTGTTGTACTTTGCTCTTCGGTTTTTTCATAAATTGCTCCTTAGTCTGTGGTCCGGTTTTTCCAGCGCCCGGCCATTTCTGCGCCGCGCCCACGCGCACTCATTGCCAAGAACTTTTCACGCTACGGTTTTCATTTTGGTTTTCCTTTCTCGCGGCCATTAAAGTTGCACACTCCAGGCAAAGAACTGCACGTTACTGGAGGACATCGGCGCTGACCATCTCGGCGTCTTCTTCGTCTTCATCCTCTGGCGCATCGCCATCGCGAAGATGTCCGTCGTCGCCGGGCACCAGCTCGGGCTCGTCGGCCTCATCGTCAGGCTCGACAGCTTCCGGCTCGGCGGCCTTCGTCTCCGCTTTGTGCTTGCGTGCTGGTTCCAGCGGGGCTTGCATGATCTCCGTAATCCGCGTCAGCCAAAACCGTTCGTCCAAGCGAATCGCCCGTTCGGTACCATCGCTGAACTCGACCACGGCGACGAGATCGTTGCTGTCGAGAGCGCGGATGCGGCGCAGCGTGCAAACGCCAAGAGTGCGATGTTCGACCAGGCGCGGCTTGGCTTTCTTGGCGGACTTGCGTTTGAGTGCGGGCTTGCGGGTCATTGCACCCCGCCCGCATCGTTGCCAGAGCCCATCTTCGTGGGCGCGCCTGACTGCGGCTCTTTGCAGGGTCGGCGCTGCAGCCGTGGTGTCTTGGTAATTGAGATTTCGTGATCGCGCCGGAGAAAAGATTCGAGCGCTGCCATCGGTATCACGCGGCGACGGCCAATCTTGCGGCTTGGTAGTTCCTTCGTTGCGATCAAGTTCGTTATGGTCCGCTTGCAGACGCTCAACACACGCGCGGCCTCCGGAATATCCACAGCTAAGACTTTGCCTTCCATTTAGACTTCCTTCCCACAGAGCTTGACTTGCACCTTGCTCTGCAGTTACATTACGGGAGAAAGGTTCCTGCTGCATAGGTTACTTTAGTGCAATCCACAGAACCGACAATCCGCGACCTGATAATCGACCTGGCAAATTTGCAGGCGGTCGATGCGCGCGAGTTCCGCAAGAAGCATCAGCTCGATCGCGAGTTGTCCGTCTCCGCGTTCCCGAAGAAATTGCAGAAGCGCTACGGAACAACCCCCGACGCGCGAACCGCATTTTTCCGGGACTTGGCTGTGGGTTTGTGGGGTGGCGGTGACCGGGGTGAGGTCAGAATCCTCGCAGAGTTCTTGCTCGCGGAGCTAGGGGGGCCGTCGTTCGTCCCGTCGCTTCGCGACCGCGTGCAGATTGATTGGCGGCGTCAGGCTTTTACTTACCAGCCGCGAACGAATTTGCAGTCTGCGTTCTACGAGCTGATGTTGCACAGCCATCTTGCTAAGGTGTGTGGGAATGTTGATTGCGCTCGACCTTATTTCATAGGCAAACGCCCGAACGAGCGCTACTGCTCCGACGCGTGTTTTGAACAGTCGCAGGAGCGCGCAAAGAAGAATTGGTGGAAAGAACGTGGCAAGGAATGGCGTGCGGAGAGATCGTCCAGAGAAGTCGTCAAGGTGCGAAGCGGGACATCCGGAGAAGTTGTCAAATATCGGCGTGCGCCGAAGAAGGAAAAACCATGAAGGGCATCTACGAGAAAGTGGCCGAGTCGGGAGTCTGGTGGGTCCGCTACGCGGATGGGAATGGAAAAGTACGCCGCGAAAAGGCGGGCACCAAGAGTGCAGCGATTACCTTGTATCAGAAGCGCAAGACTGAGATCCTCCAGGGCAAAAAGCTGCCCGAGAATCTGCGCGCGCGCGCCGTACTTTTTTCCGATTTGGCCGAGGATGCTCTGGCTTATTCAAAGGACCGCAAGCCACTGAGCTACCGCGACGACAAGTGCCGCATGGCGAAGCTACAACAACACTTCGCCGACTGCATCGCAGAACAGGTAACGCCGCAAGACATCGACGGCTGGCTGCAATCCCAGGAGCAATGGGCCGACGCGACGAGGAACCGCTACCTGGCTCTGGTAAAACTCACGTATCGGCTTGGCGAAGTAAATGGCCGGATCAAGGTGAACCCGGCGCGCTTGGTTCGGATGCGGCGAGAGAACAACGCTATCGTCCGCTATCTCAATCAGTACCCGCCGCTGCGAACGACACGCGCTTACCTGAAGGGCTGCAAGACTGAGGAAGCGCGCCTGCGGGCTGTGATCGGAAAGGAATACCAGAGCCACTTGATTGAGTTCGACATTGCTCTTAACACGGGGCTTAGGCGAAGTGAACAATACGGCTTGGAGCGCGAGAACGTAAACCTGGAACAACGGGTGCTGACCATCCCGAGGTCCAAACATGGCGAAGTGCGGCATGTGCGGCTCAACACCGCCGCTCTCGCGGCATTCAAGAGCCTGCTGCCCAATACCGAGAAGGGCAGGGCAACGAAAAACGGTCAACCTGGAACACAAGAAGCTCAACCCGATCCGCGAGTTTTTGTCGGTGAGCGTGGAGCACTACAAGGCAGCCGCCATTGGTTCGATAAGGCTGTAAAGGAAGCCGGAGTCAGAGATTTTACGTGGCACTGCCTGCGGCATACCTTCGCCAGCCGTCTCGTAATGCAGGGCGTCGGTTTGCCGGAGGTAATGGACCTGATGGGACATAAGAGTATTCAGGTTACGATGCGTTATGCCCATCTTGCACCGGCGCACCAGTTGGCGGCAGTCGAGAAGCTGGCCGCGTACCCGGCTTGAGGGCCACTTTGTATTATAAAGTTGGTGTCAGTTCTGGTGTCAGTTGGTTTTTGGATTTGGTGCTTTTCCGTGCGCAGTGCTGCTTGCATCGAAAGCGCTAAAGCCAGCGTAAACACTGGTGATTTGCAGCATCTTGCGCTTCTGTGCCGGATGGTGCTGAAGTGGCCAGAAAAGATTAGAAATCCGATGCTCTATCCGTTTGAGCTACGCGCCCATCTCGATGACGTCTCGCGCTGGTGACGGTTCCAGTGACGCTCACCCTCGCTATGCCTTCTGGCGTTCGGGAGCGCCGTCCCAAGTATCGCATACGGCCTTTGCGGTGGCACTCCGCGGCTCACTGCTCTTTTCGCGTGCGGTGCTCGCAGGTCGGCGTATTGAGGCACGCGGGCGCGAGCACCAATCGCTCCACGGGCTTGCCGCCCACAATGTGCGAGTCAATGATTTCGTCAACGTCCGCTTCGGTCACGCCCCCGTACCAAACTGCCTCAGGGTAGACCACGATATTCGGACCGTGCTCGCATTGATCGAGACAGCCAGACTGATTGGCCCGCACTCTCCCCTTAAGTCCGCGCTCCGCCAGTTTCAGCTTGAATAACTTCTGCAGCTTGGCCTGACCCTGTGGATCGCAACACCCCCGCGGATGCCCATCTGGACGCTGGTTCCCGCACACAAATATATGATGTTCGAATTTTGGCATCGAAACTCTCTAAGTATAGGAGCGCTGGAAGCGCTCAATAAGCTCCGCTCGTTACTCGTCATCCGCGCGAAGCGAGGGATCTCATGCCAGCGCGCATCACCACTGGCCTGTAATGGCGTTTTCATACACCAGCTTGAAGCTGGGCACCAACATCACGCCACCGACTGTTTAGCCTCGGGCACAGTTCCAATCTCCGCGTCCCAGATTCCCTCAAAGTCCACGAAATATCCCTGCACTTCGATTCCCGGAATCGCCCGCACCAAGCTCTCTGCCGCCCGCCGCAGCTCGGCCTCGTGATGCGTAGCCTCCGCTTGAGTGTCGCCGCCGAACGTGCCGGCCAGTCCTCCATACGCGCCGCAATCGGAGTGCACCATCAGGATCACTCGCGTTGTGCCATGCAGCCGTATGGACTTGCGAACCTGATCCAGCACGAACTCACGGTCGCTCTCATGCTCCGGCGAGGCCAGGCACTTCGCGCCTCCGGCCACCTTGATCGGATCGCAATTGATGACGCCGATGCGCCTGAGAAACTTGCGAAATCCCAGCTCAAAGCGGTTGTCGAAGCACCACAGGATTGCAGCGTCGCAGTGATATTTTTCCCGCGGAGCGTCGAAATGAAAAACCTTCTTCATGAACCTATCGTCGCACGAGATGGTTTCTCCCGCAATCTGACCCCGTGGAATAGTGGGGCCGGCCGCGATGGCTCAATTCGAACTTCTTCGCGAACTTTGCGCTCTTCCTTTGCGAACTTTGCGGTTAAAGTCTTTTGATTTGCACTACGCTGAGAAATTCAAATCGATCCACCGCCGGGGACCAGCCGTTACGTTGCTATTCCGCGCGAGACCGCGCTAAGATAACACGTACACATCTTCCCGGCTTCTATCCCAGTAATCTTCAGTAAAGGACCCCACGGGCAAGGAGTGTGCGAACCCCCGGGCGTGGCGCAGCCATGCGTGTGCCTGGATTCCTGTGACGGAGCTGGCAGTGAAAAGAGGCAGAACCGCTGTGATCGTCGGCGCCCAGTGGGGCGACGAGGGCAAAGGGAAAATCGTCGACGTGCTGTCGGAAAGTTTCTCCGTCGTTGCCCGCTACGCTGGCGGACACAACGCCGGCCACACCGTCATCATCGGCGGCAAGAAGTTTGTGCTGCAGTTGGTTCCGTGCGGCGTGCTGCGCGCCGGTTGCCGCAGCGTGATCGGCAACGGCGTGGTGCTTGATCCGCTGGCCTTTCTGAAAGAAGTGGACGCGCTGCGTCAGCTTGGCGTCAAAGTGGACGGAAGTCTTTTCGTCTCGAATCGCGCCCACGTCATCCTGCCCTACCATCGCATGATCGAACTTGCCGCCGAGAACGCCCCCGGCCGCGTAAAGATCGGCACCACCTCGCGTGGCATCGGCCCAGCCTACGAAGACAAGATGGGCCGCCGTGGTCTTCGCGTGGCCGATCTCTTCGATCTGCAGCTGCTCAAGAAACATATCGAGAACGCGGTCCGGGAAAAAAACATGATCGCGCACGCACTCTTCAACACCGAGCCGCTCGATGCCGACAAGATGTACACGGAATACGCGCAGGCCGCCGAAAAAATCGCCCCATTCGTGGCGGACACGGCCGTCCTCCTCAACCACGCGCTGAAAGAGGGTCATTCCGTACTGTTCGAGGGCGCTCAGGGCACCATGCTCGATATCGATCACGGCACCTATCCTTTCGTCACCTCTTCCAGCGCGACCTCCGGCGGCGCCGTGATCGGAACCGGCGTTGCTCCCAATGCCATCGATTCAGTCATCGGACTCACCAAAGCCTATTGCACGCGCGTGGGTGAAGGTCCATTTCCCACCGAGGACAAAGGCGAGGCCGGCGAGCTTTTGCGTAAGCGCGGCAACGAATATGGCGCGGTCACCGGACGTCCCCGCCGCACCGGCTGGCTCGATCTGCCGCTCCTGCGCTACGCCGGCATGATCAACGGCATCTCCTGGCTGGTGATCACGAAACTCGACATTCTCGATGAGTTCGCTGCGATTCCAGTTTGCGTGGGCTACAAGATCAATGGCAAGCGAACAGACGAAGCTCCCGCCCAGGCCACCGGCGGTTACGAAAAAATCGAATGCATCTACGAGAACGTCCCTGGCTGGCAGACTTCGACTGCGGGCATCACCCGGTTCGAAAAACTGCCTCAGCGCGCCCGCGATTACATGGCCTTCGTCGAGAAAGAAACCGGCGCCGCAGTCGGGATGATCTCAACCGGCCCCGACCGCGACCACACCATCATTGTCGATGCCTTCGCGGCAGAGTTGAAGAGCGCCGCGAAAAAAGCCTAGAATTACCTCCCCGAACAACCTTGGGGTAAGGCGAAAAGGTTCGGATCAGGGGCAAAGCGGAAACACGTAAGGAGCGAAAGATGGTGGTTCTGGCAGTCACCTGGATGGCGAAAGTAGGGCATGAAACCGAAGTGGCCGCGCTGTTTCAAAAGCTCACCGAACAATCGCGCCAGGAACCAGGCTGCGCGATGTACCAGGTGCACCGCCACAAAACCGAACCGCGCCGCTTCTTTATCTACGAGCAGTACAAAGACGATGCTGCCCTCGAGGCCCACCGCAACGCTCCACATTTCCTGCAGTTCGCCCGCAAAGATCTCCCCAAAATCGCCGACCGCGTGGAAGGCCATCTCTTCGAACCCCTGGGCTAGCTTGTTTTGAAGCGGATTGTGGGAAACGTTGTGCGGAGCGGGCCCTCTCGCCCGCTTTTTCGAACTCGGCCGCCCTCTACGGTCACTTTCCCTTGTCGATCATCAACTCGCCGCCCGACGCATAGCTTTCCTTCGAGACTTCGTTGAAAGCCACCACGATCCCTTCCCGCCGCGCCCCAGCCTCTTCCACCAAAGCATCCGTAATCCGCTTCGCGATCTTGCGCTTCTGATCCGCGGTACGACCGGCTAGCATAGTAATTTGAACCATCGGCATAAGCACCAGACCGCTTTCTCCGTAAAAATCCGTGGCTTATTTCGCCAACTCGTACCCCGCAAAGAAAAAGCTCAACTCAAACCGCGCCGTATCCTCAGCGTCAGACCCATGAATCGCGTTGTGCTCAATGCTGGTCGCCCACCTCTTGCGGATCGTGCCTTCTTCCGCGTTCGCCGGATTCGTCGCTCCCATAAGCTTACGCAGATCGGCGATGGCGTTTTCCTTCTCCAGCGCCAATGCCACGACCGGCCCGCTCGACATGAAATCAGTCAGCGAGTTATAAAATGGCCGGCTCGCATGCACCGCGTAAAACTGCTCCGCCTGGTGCTTGGAGATTTCGAGCATTTTCATGGCAAGAATGCGGAAGCCGTTCTTCTCGAATTGTTCAATGATGTCGCCGACCCCATTACTGCGGACGGCGTCCGGTTTCACGATGGTAAGAGTGCGTTGCAGTGTCTTCATAAGTTTGTGATTCTAAGTTTCTGGTCGTTATCCCCCGTCCCTTAGTAAGTTGATCAAGTTATCGCCGCAGCCCCACCAGTCGAAACGCATGACTCCGTCTCGCAACTGACCCCTGACCCCTGACCCCTGACCCCTGACCCCTGACCCTAAACCTTCACTCCCAGCGCCGCCGCCAGCGTCTCTCCAATCGCCGCCGGAGACTTCGCCACCCGAATCCCCGCCGCTTCCAAAGCCGCGATTTTCTCCGCGGCCGTCCCCTTGCCGCCAGAAATGATCGCCCCAGCATGTCCCATGCGCCGTCCCGGAGGCGCGGTCTGCCCCGCGATGAATCCCACCACCGGCTTCTTCATGTGAGTCTTCACGAACTGCGCGGCAGTTTCCTCGGCGTTGCCGCCAATTTCGCCGATCATAATCACGGCCTCGGTCTCAGGATCGCGATTGAACAGGTCCAGCGCATCCACGAAATTCGTCCCGATGATAGGATCGCCGCCAATCCCAATCGCCGTGGACTGCCCAATCCCGCGCTGCGTAAGCTGATGCACAGCTTCATAAGTCAGCGTGCCCGAGCGCGACACAATTCCCACCGAGCCTTCCTTGTGAATCGAAGCCGGCATAATACCAATCTTACATTTGCCCGGAGAAATAATCCCCGGACAATTCGGCCCGATCAGCCGCGAGCGCCGGTTCTGCAGAAACTCCCAAGCCTTCACCATGTCCAGCGTCGGAATCCCCTCGGTGATGCAAACAATCAGGTCGAGTTCCGCATCAGCCGCTTCCATAATCGCGTCCGCAGCAAACGGCGGCGGTACAAAAATCACGGAGGCGTTGGCACCCGTTTTGTCCGCAGCCTCGCGCACCGTGTTGAAAATGGGCCAGCCTTCATGCGTGGTCCCACCCTTGCCCGGCGTGACTCCGCCAACAATCTGCGTGCCGTAGGCCGCGCTGGCCTTCGCATGAAACGTCCCTTCGCGGCCGGTCAAGCCCTGCACCACCACGCGCGTACTCTTACCCACCAGGATTGCCATAACTAGAATTCCTCGCGATATCTAACCCGCCGTTTCGATCACCTCTACCGCCACTCCGTCACGCCGAGCGTGCCTCGCGCCGCCGCCACAACCTTATCCGCCGCATCTTTCATCGTGTCCGTCACCACAAAATTCAATCCCGAATTCATCAGGATCTGCTTCCCCTCAGTCACGTTGGTCCCTTCCAGTCGCAGCACAATCGGAAGTTTAATATTCGTTTTCTTCGCCGCCTCGACCACGCCCGTAGCCAGCGTGTCCACCCGCAAAATGCCGCCAAAAATATTGATCAGCACGGCCTTCACGCTCTTATCGCTGAGCAGAATTTCAAACGCATGCGCCACCTGCTCCGAACTCGCTCCCCCGCCCACATCCAGAAAATTCGCAGGCATCCCACCGGCATATTTAATGATGTCCATAGTAGCCATCGCCAGCCCCGCGCCGTTCACCATGCAGCCCACGCTGCCCTCGAGCTTGATGTAATTCAGGCTGTATTTCGAGGCTTCCACTTCGAGCGGATCTTCTTCCGTGATGTCGCGCAGTTCGCGCAAGTCGGGATGCCGAAACAGCGCGTTGTCGTCGAAAGTCACCTTCGCATCGAGCGCGAACAGCCGTCCGTCGGTGGTCGTGATGAATGGATTAATCTCGAGCAGGGACGAATCCGTATCCAGAAAAGCCCGGTAGAGCCCTGTCAAAAACTTCACAGCAGGATTGATCTGCAGCGGTTTCAATCCCAGTAGAAACGCAATCTTCCGCGCCTGAAACGCTTCCAACCCCATTCCGGGATCGATATATTGCTTTAGAATCGCATCCGGATTTTCCGCCGCCACTTGCTCAATTTCCATCCCACCCGCGGACGACGCCATAAAAACCGGCTTGCCTTCCGCACGGTCAACCAAAATGCCCAGGTAAAGTTCTTTCTCAATGGGCAACGTTTCTTCAATCAGCAACCGCCGCACAATGCGGCCTTCCGGTCCAGTCTGGTGCGTCACCAGTTTCATGCCCAGAATTTTTCCCGCGAGGTCGCCAGCCTCGTCCACTGACTTGCCAATCTTTACACCGCCGCCCTTGCCGCGCCCTCCCGCGTGGATTTGCGCCTTCACCACCACCCCGGTCGCGCCGTCATCAAAAAGATTCTTGGCGATTGTCTCCGCTTCGTCGCGGGTCGCGGCCATCGCCCCCCGCGGCACACTCACGCCATATTTCTTGAGAATTGCTTTTGCTTGATACTCATGGATTTTCATAATTAGGTGATGCTCGTCAGCGAAATCGGAAGGAATCCCGCACCCTGCTTGCGGCTTCGCACGATGGCAGCAAACTATTGATTTTATAGAAGAGAAACGAATTAGAGCAAACCGCACGCCATCTCGGGTGGACATTGCCTGCCCCACTTGTCATCCTGAGCGAAGTGGCTGTTTCGCAAAGCGAAGCAACCGCGCAGTCGAAGGATTCCTAACAGCTAACCCCGCCGCCGGCGCGCTGAAACGGGGCCGTACTGCGTCTTTCACGGACGCTTGACATCTAACAACCCCTGATGACCGAACCACTTTTGCAACGTGCCGAAGGCTCAACATGAAACTGATCTCCCTGAACGTTGCGCGCCCGCGGCTCGTCGTCTACCACGGCGCAACCATCAACACCGGAATCTTCAAGCAGCCAGTTTCCGGCCCAGTCCAGCTGCGCACGTTGAATCTGGATGGTGACCGCCAGGCTGACCTCTCTGTGCACGGAGGTCCCTACAAAGCCGTGTACGCCTATCCCTCCGAACATTACGACTATTGGCGCAGGGAACTGCCCGACACGGACCTACCCTGGGGCCTGTTCGGCGAAAACTTCACGACCACCGGCCTTAGCGAAGATGAACTCCACATTGGCGATCGCCTGCAGATCGGTTCCGCCGTGCTGATGGTTCGCCAGCCCCGCATGCCATGCTACAAGTTGGCCGCGAAATTTCAGCGCGACGACATGATCGAACGCTTCCTGCACAGCGCCCGCAGCGGCTTCTATTTTTCCGTGGAACAGGAAGGCGAAGTAGCCGCCGGCAATTCTTTCAAATTCCTCAGCAGCGATTCCGACAGCATCACCATCGCCGAGATGAACCGCCTATTCGCAAAAGATCAAGACAAATACGATCGCAGTCTGCTGCAAAAAGCGATGAATACCTCGGCCCTGCCCGAAGACTGGCGTGAATATTTCGCTCCCCGCTTGCAGCGTCCCGCAACCAAAGTGTAAACGCCGTTTCAAGCCGCTGCTTCCTGCTTGGGACTACGACAACCTGAGTCTGTTTTTCCACAACCCAATGTGACATGTAACCTTGCGTCCACAATCCCAACTGCGCGATCATGGCAGAAGCAGACGTACTGCGGCGAGCGTAATTGTCTCTCCCCTAAGCCGTTTGTTTTCTAGATTTTGACCTCTAAGTTCTTTGACATCTAGATTTTGCGGGGAATTTTCCGCTAACCCGATGATTCCAAAGATTCGGGGGGAGGGGGAGGGGGGTACCCGGAAGCTGACAGCGAGAGCCGCCCCGAAGTCTGACCCCTGGCCACTGACCACCGACCCCTGCCGCCATGAACCCGAACGCCTCCGGTAGAATCGCTCTGGTGTTTCGCGGGAACGTCGCAGCCATGATTCTCGAATTCCTCCATCGCCTCTCCAATCACGGCCAATCGCTCACCCGCGCGGAATCCTGCGATGTAATGGCGGAAGTGCTCACCGGAAAGTGCACGGACGCGCAGATCGCCGCGCTGCTCGTAGCTCTGCGGATGAAGGGAGAAACGGTCGAGGAAATCGTCGGTTTCGCCGAAGCCATCCGCGCCGCAGCCGCGCTCCTACCCATCGAACGCAGGCCGATCGCACGTATCGCGGCCAAGGGCGACGGCGCGTTGGCCGCGCTCGACCTCAGCGGCACCGGCCGCGACGCACTGGCGGAATCGGACTCTTCGTCCGCCGATTTCTCTGATCACGACTCGTCCCGCGCGGAATCGCCGCTGGTAGATACCAGCGGCACCGGCGGCGATGCCAGCGGAACTTTCAACATTTCCACCGCAACAGCGTTTGTTACGGCTGGAGCAGGTGTTCGCGTGGCCAAGCACGGCAACCGCAGCATCAGCTCGAAGTGCGGATCCGCGGATGTGATGGAAGCTTTGGGAGTGAACATCCAGCTCTCGCCCGAGCGCGCGGCCCAGTGCCTGCGCGAAGTCGGAATCTGTTTCCTGTACGCGCCCAACCTGCATCCCGCAATGAAGCAGGTGCAAGCGATACGCCGCGAACTACGCATGCGCACCATGTTCAACCTGCTCGGCCCGTTGACCAACCCCGCGCGCGCCTCCGGACAGGTGGTCGGAGTCTATGCGCTGGACCTGGTCGAGAAGCTGGCGGAAGCGCTGAGCATGCTCGGCCTGCATCGCGCCTTGGTCGTGCACGGGCTGGATGGTCTCGATGAAGTCACCATCACCGGCCCCACGCGCGTTGCCGAAACCCGCGACGGCTCGGTGAAGACCTACGAAGTAACGCCGGAAGAATTCGGTATGAAACGCGCAACTCTCGCAGATATCTCCGGCGGCGATGCCGCCGAAAACGCCGCTATCATCCGCGCCGTGCTGGAAAAGAAAAAGTCGCCGCACCGCGACGTTGTTCTTTTGAACTCCGCGGCCGCGCTCGTAGCCGCAGGCCGCGCCGATCACCTGGCGGAAGCGCTGCCGATCGCATCGAAGTCCATCGACTCCGGCGAAGCGGCCAGGAAGTTTGCTGCGCTCGTAGAGTTCACCAGCTCCCGCGGCTGATATCCTGTGGCCGATTTCCCGGCGTCTCGGATGGCGAATTCTATTTTTGTTCGGGTTCGATCTTGAATGTATTGTTCGTCGGATTGCTCTCGGGCACGCTGCCATCATTCACCACAATTTCGAGAGGCGCGCCGGAAGTCTCCACCCGAATCACGCCCTTGCTTTTCGCGCGCACCTCAAGCCGCCTTCCGATTTCGCCCCCGGCAAATCTCACAGTGAGTGGAACCTCCGCTCCGGCGCCGCCAAGATTGTCAATGGTAATGGTGAGCAGGTAGCCGCCATTCGTGGTTTTCCGCGAGAACGCGGATTCCACTTTGAAGTCGGGCAGGCCACGGTCGCGATAGATCCAGTCGTCAAAGAACCATTCCAGGTCGCGCTGCGTTTGTGACTGAATTAAGCGAGGCATGTAGGAAGGTTCTTTATCCTGCTCTGGACGATAAGAGGCGAAGGATTTTTTCAGCGCCTGCTCGCCGAGCATGTCGCGCAGCATCCACCAGACATACATCGCCTTGCTGCGGTAGATCTCTTCATTGGCCGAGTTCACCAGCGACCGGGTGACCTCGCCATCGGGCTTGGGCGCTGCCGTTTGTTTCTCGGACTCGCTGAACGCGGCGCGATGCAGTCCCATGTAGTCGAGCGCGGTTTGGCGTCCCCGCTGCTGCTCGAGATAAAGAGCCTGCGCAAAGTGAGCGAGACCCTCATCAATCCAGGGACGGGGCGAGTAAAACGAAGCATGAGTTAACTGGTGCGCCGCTACCAGGCCCGCGAGCTTCGCATCCGCGACCGTCAGTGGGGTCAGCAGCAGCGAGCCACTTTCGAACGGCGCGGCGTCAGGGTTGGCCAAGTCGGCGGTTTGCGCCTTTCGTCGCGACGGTCCGAACCACTCGGTGATAAGCGCGGCGGTTTTTTCGGCCGCCTGGGCGTAGGCTTCGGCCGCAACCGCGTGCTCGGGCAGGTTGTAAACCGTGATTGCCGGCCGATCCACGACTCCGTAGTTGGCCACAACGAATGCCGGCACCGACAGGCCAAGTGGCTGATACGAGCATTGCGACCAGGGAAACTTGGGGTTTCCGCCGCGCGTCACCGCGCGCAGTTCCGTCCCGCCGCACAGCGTGATGGGCGGAGTCACATCTTCCGCAACAATTGGCGAATCGAAGTGAATCTCCATCCTGGAGTCGACTTCCCGGGCCTTCCATCGGCCCAACACTTCGGACAGGCCGCCCCCTTCCGACAAATCTGCCACCTCCGTCGCAATCGGATACCACGCAACGTTTCCCGCGCCGCGAACGGCCGTGAAGTTTGCGGCGATCTGGTCCCAGTCAGAACTCCTGGCCGCGGCATCGGGAGTACCAATGCGCGTGAGGCGCGTCGCATCGAGCAGGATTACGCCCTCGTATGCGATCTCCAGTTCGACGGTTGCTTTGGGCGCGACGGGCTGCGGCAGAGTCACGATGGCCTCGGAGAGCGCGCCCGTGTGATCGATATCGGAAGTATAGGTTTGCGTGACGAACTGCACAGCCTGATCGCCGGCGCGAATGGAACGCCAGTCGAGCGTGGACGAAATCTGCAGCACCGCGATTTTCTGCGGCATCGCCGAATCATTTCGAAGCGTGATTCTGCCGCGCACACCGAGGCGCTGCTGCTCCGGCTCGATTCGAACGCTCAATTCATAGTTAGTAAAAGTGAAAGCCTCGCGATCGAGCGAAAAGCAACTCGCCACAGAGGCGCAGAGGACACCGAGAAAACAAATGCTCCGGACGCCCCACTTCATTTCGGACCCGGTTTCGCGCGGGGCTTGATATCGGGTTCGGAGCCGGCAGAGGCTTCGCGCGCGCGCCGTTGCCGCACGATTTCATACAGCACGACCGCTGCCGCGACCGAAACATTCAACGATGGAACCTTCCCCAGCATGGGGATCGACACCAGAAAATCGCACTTCCTCTTCACCAGATCGTGCAGTCCTTTGCCCTCGCCGCCCAGCACCAACGCGCAATCCATGTTGTAGTCGAGCGCGTCGTAGGTTTGCTTGCTGCGCTCGTCGAGCCCCACCGTCCAGATATTTCGCTCTTTCAGCTCTTCCACCGCGCGCGAAATATTCGTCACCTTCGCGATCGGCAAATGCTCGCTCGCTCCCGCGGAGGCCTTGGTCACAGTCCCAGTCACTGCGGCGGCTCGGCGTTCAGGGATGACCACTCCGTCCGCCCCGGCAGCGTCGGCCGTGCGAAGGATTGCCCCCAGGTTATGCGGATCTTCCACGCCGTCGAGCACCAGAACCAACGCGTACTGGCCGCGCCTGGCTCCAACCACGTCGTCGAGATCGCTATACTGTTTGGCCGACGTGACCGCGACCACTCCCTGATGCGCCGCCGTACCCGCCATGCGATCAAGTTCGGTTCGCAGCAGAAAGCGCACCGGCACGCTGGCGCGCCGGCAATCTTCGATCAAACGCTGTAGGCGGATATCATGGCGTTCCTTTGCCATGCCAACCCATTCGAAAGCGCGCCCGCGAGCCTTCAGCGCCTCGGTGACCGCATTGATGCCGTAGATGTAGTGCATGGAGTATTAGTGTATCGTGCGGGTGTGTCGGTAAAAGACGTCGCAAGCGACCTCTCTAAGGCTTGGTTCGAAGAGCCGCGACGATGTCGTCGGGCTCAGGCCGCGCGGTATAGTCCTCGTCTGCCGACGCGTAGAGCACGGTTCCATCGTGATCAAGAATGTAGGTCGCCGGAATCGGAAGCTCCCAGCTTTCATCTCCATTCGTGAACGGCAGATTCACAAACGCGCGCCGATAAACTTCTGCCTGGTACTCCGGCACGCGGTAGGTTAGACCGCACAGCCGGGCAACCTGGTTGCCTGCGTCGGAAAGCAACGGAAAACGCAACTTGTGCTGGTCGTGCATGAAGAACGATTGCTTCACGGTTTGTGGTGAGATCGCAAGCAGCGTCGCTCCCGCCTGTTCGATTTCCGGCACAATCAGATTGCTGGCCTCCATCTGACCCACGCAGAACGGGCACCAGCGGCCGCGGATGAAGCAGAGCACGAGCCGCTTTTGCGCGAGCAGCGCAGCGGACGAAACAATCTTCCCATCGTGATCCGGAAGCTCGAACTGCGGAGCCTTCGCGCCGACAGCCAGAATGTTCGCGGCGAGATGTTTTTCTTTTAGTTCGGCAACGGCGCGCGCATGAACGGCCTGCGTCTCCGGCCGAACATACTTCGCAATGAGCTCTTTCCGTTCGGTAAAGATTTCGCGCAGAGGGCGCGTGTCTATCGCTTCCGATTCTTCAAGAGAGCGCCATTTCATAAAAGCAGTCGTCCGTTGCCAGTGGTCAGTTGCCGGAAACTCAAGCTTTCAACTGGCAACTGTTTTCCTACATTCCCGGCATCTTCATCCCTGCCAGTCTTCGGGAGAAGCTGGGTTTGCCCATCTGCTTGAACATCTTCTTCATTTGCGCGTACTGGCGGAGCAGATTGTTTACTTCCTGCACGCTGGTACCCGATCCGCGGGCGATGCGCTTGCGGCGGCTGCCATTGATCACTTCGTGATGATTGCGTTCGTGGTCGGTCATCGAGTTGATGATCGCCTCGACGCGGTTGATTTGTTTCTCGTCGACGTTGTCCGCGGCTTTCTGCAATCCGGAAAATGGTCCGATCGAGGGCATCATGCCGATCAGGTTCTTGATCGAGCCCATTTTCTTCACCTGGCGCAACTGATCACGAAAGTCTTCCAGCGAAAAGCCGTCGCCAGTGAGGGCCTTGGTGGCCATCTCCTGCGCTTTCTTTTTGTCGATCTGCGATTCGGCGCGCTCGATCAAAGAGAGAATGTCGCCCATGCCCAGAATGCGCGAGACGATTCGATCGGGATGGAACGGTTCGAGCGCATCGTATTTTTCACCCACGCCGATGAACTTGATGGGCTGCCCCGTCACTTGCCGGATGGAAAGCGCCGCGCCGCCGCGTGCGTCGCCGTCCATCTTGGTGAGGATGACGCCGGTGAGCGAGAGCTTTTTGTGAAATTCGTCGGCGGAGTTGACCGCGTCCTGGCCGGTCATAGCGTCGGCGACGAATAATATCTCTGACGGATTCAGCAGCTTCTTCAGCGACTGCATCTCGTTCATGAGTTCGTCGTCGATGTGCAGACGGCCGGCGGTATCGACGATCAGCACGTCGCATCCGGAAACGATGGCCTCGCGGCGGGCTTCCTTCACCAGTCGCTCGACTGCTTGCGTGAGCTGCGTGGGCGTGGTCGCCTCGCCGACAGTGCCTTCGTAGATCGGTGCTTTCACCGCCTGCGCCACAATTTTCAACTGCTCGCGCGCCGCGGGACGATACACGTCCACCGAAACCAGCAGCGGACGATGGCCGCCGACCTTGAACCAATGGGCGAGTTTGCCGGAAGTTGTGGTCTTGCCGGAACCCTGCAGTCCGGCCATCAGCACGACCGTGGGAGGCTGCGAGGCAAACTTCACGCGAGCCGTATCCTTGCCGAGAATCTCGACCAGTTCGTCGCGGACGATCTTGATGACCTGCTCGCCGGGAGAAAGCGCCGTCAGCACTTCCTGGCCAACGGCCTTCGCCTGGATGCGGTCGATCAATTCTTTAACTACTTTGAAATTGACATCGGCTTCGAGCAGCGCCAGCCGGATTTCGCGCAGCGCCTCCGCAATGTTTTCTTCCGATAGGCGAGCCTGGCCGCGAAGGCTCTTGAACGCGCGCTGCAGGTTTTCCTGAAGATTCTCAAACATAAAGGTAAGTAACTATTTTATCAGCCGGAGGGCCAAGACAGGATTCCGTCGAAATCAACGCGGAGCCGCCGTCGCCCCCGCAACATCTACCCAACCTTCGGCCGCACCATATCGAATCTCTGCGTCGTCCTCGTGTATTGGATCCCTCCCATGCGGCCGATGAGATCCAGCGAGCTGCGATCCAACTTGCCTTCCTTGAGATTCGCGTCGTCGATATGAATCGAGACGATCTTTCCGATCACGAGACTGCTGCCGGTGGGCGCGGGAGAGAAGTCGAGAATCTGATGCAGCTTGCACTCGAAGCTGACCGGAGATTCCGCGACCCTGGGTGCGCGCACGATATGCGACGGTCGTGGAGTCAGCTTCGCCAGTTCGAATTCGTTCACCGACGCATCGTATTCGCCGCTGGTCAGGTTCATGGCCTCGGCCAGTTCGTAGGTGACCATATTCACGACGAATTCTTTGGTCTCGCGAACATTTCGCAGCGTGTCCTTCGCTTCGCCGTGGACAGCATCGGGCTGCTTGGGCCGTCGAAGACCTGGCGCAAACGCCAGCAGCGGAGGATCAGCGCAGACCGCATTGAAAAAAGAAAACGGCGCGAGATTGGGCTGTCCCGTCGCGCTTACAGTGGATACCCACGCAATGGGGCGCGGCACCACACTGCTGATCAGGATGTTGTAGAACTCGCTGTACGGAAGCTCGGACGGGCTGACAAGCATGTCATCGAGTATATCGTCTGGGAGCGTATCCTCTGGTGCGCCTGAACTGGTGCGCCTCAACTCCTCGCAGCGAACACTTCCTTCGCTGCGATCACCGTGTTGCTGTGAATCGTCACCGTGTCTTCCACGTTGCGAGCATAGCCGCCAGCGTAGGTCACCATCACGGGAATGTCGCGCGCACGCGCTACTCGGAAGACGAGTTCGTCGCGTTTTTTCAATCCTTCAATCGTCAGGGATAGCCCGCCCAGCTGGTCCTCGCGGAAAGGATCGGCGCCGGCGATGTAGCACAGCAGATCGGGCTCGAACTGCCGCAGCCCCGAGCTGAGCGCGTTGTCGAGCCAGGCCAGGTAGTCGTCGTCCTCGATGCCGTCGGGCAAGTCGACGTCGATCGACGAGGGCGGCTTGTACGGCGGATAGTTGTTGTGCTGATGCAGGGAGATGGTGAAAACGTCTCCGGCGTGCGCGCCGCGCATCTTGCCTGGCGGCGCGGAATTTTGAGACTGCGAACTTTGAGCCGACGCGCTTCGAGTCGACGGCCCCGCCGAGGGCAACGGCTCGCTGGCCGTGCGTGTGCCGGCAAAAATCGCTGCTGTGCCGTTGCCTTGATGCACGTCGCAATCCACGGTCATCGCGGTGCGAATCTTGTCGTCGCGCTGCAGCCTGCGGATGGCCACGGCTACGTCGTGAATCATGCAGAAGCCTTCGCCATGGTCGGGAAACGCGTGGTGAAAACCTCCGCCAATATTAATCGCGACGCGGTCGATCAGCGCATGCCGCGCGGCCAGAATCGATCCACCGGCGGAAAGCCAGAAGGCTTTCACCAGTTCCGGAGAAAAGGGAACTTCCAGCTCCATCTCCTCGCGCGGGCTCAGCGTGCCGGTCTTCAGTTTGTTTACGTACTCCGGCGTGTGGACCAGCAGAATGTCCTGATCCGTGGCAGGTTGTGGATCCAGAAAATCGCTGTCCTGTGCGACGCCCGTTTCCAACAAGCAATCGTGAATGCGCTGGTATTTCTCGGCCGGGAATACGTGCTGGCCGATGGGCAAGTAGTAGCCGTTGCTGTAAATGAGTTTGAAGGGAAGCATGGATGTCTACCCATGATACTGCGGTCCAGCCCGCGCCCTGTCATGCTGAGCGGAGTGAGATGGTTCGCGGAGCGAAGCGTCTCATGGAGTCGAAGCATCCCTACCTGCTTACAAACGTGCGAAGCTTTGGGATTTTTCTCGCTGCGATTCCATCGACACTGAGGGAACCCTTTGCGATACCAACTTCATAGATGCGGGCAGGGATCCTTCGACTACGCAAGACGCCGCGCTTCGCGCCGCGTCTCGCTCCGCTCAGGGTGACAATGCTTTAAGGTAGACGGAGAAAAACTAACGCTTTTTCGCGTGTGGAATCGCCGGTACGACCATCGGCCTTCGCACCGGCACGATCGCGCCCTTCGCGGGATCGGCCGCGGCCGTCGCGCGGGTGAGCACTTCCTGCTGGATGAACTGCACGAACTCCTGCATCTGGCGTTGCATTTCTTCCATGCGCTCGCGCATTTGCAGGATGATCGCCATCCCCGAAATATTCACTGCCAGATCGCGGGCAAGGGTGAGGATGAACTCGAGCCGCTGCAAGTCTTCCTCAGTGTAGAGGCGGGTGTTGCCTTCCGTCCGCGAGGGCTTGAGCAGTCCTTCGCGTTCGTAAAGCCGCAGCGTCTGCGGATGGATGCCATACATCTCGGCTACGGCCGAGATCATGTACGCACCCTTGGATTTACGTTTGGTCATAAACGCTCAATTGATTCTAGAGCTGATTCTAGAGCACGATCACTTTTCTTCCTAATTCACGATAGTAGTGCACGATTGCAGAATCACGCCAAACCCTGACCGCCCGCGCGCATCCAAATCATGGAGGTTTATTATGGACGAAAATAATGCTGTCAGTGTACTGGAAGGTCTCATCGAAACCTGCAGAGACGGACAAAAGGGCTATCAGGACGCCGCTTCGCACGTGAAGCGGGCTGACTTGAAGGAGTATTTCAACGAGCAGAGCCTGGAGCGGGCCCGCTTCGCGGGAGACCTTGAAGCGGAGCTGATCCGGTTCGGCAAGCCGGATAAGAAAGTTTCCGGTTCCGTCGGCGGAACGCTGCGCCGCGCCTGGATTGATACCAAAGTCGGTCTTGGCGGCGGCGATAAGACGATCCTCGACTCGGTGGAGGCCGGTGAAGACAGCGCCAAGGAAAGCTACCAGAAGGCGCTCGGCGGGACTTTGCCGGGAAACCTGATGGAGATTATTCGCCGTCAGGCCGTCAGCGTTCAGCGCGCGCATGATCACGTTAAGACCTTGCGCGACAGTGCTGCTGCCGCGTAGTCCTCAACAGCAGGAAAAATAAGGACCGGAGTTTCCCGGTCCTTATTTTTTGCAGTATTTCCTGAGCCAACCGCAATCAGGCTGCCGGCTGCGGCTTCTCCGCCGGAGCCGCCCATCCTGCCGGCTTCAACAAATGATTAACCGCATAAGCCACAACTCCCGCGCCGATCAGAATCATCCCGAAGGCAAACGAACTCATCCCCAGAATCGACTCGTGCTCGCTTCGCGCCACGGCAAAGCCCAGCAATAGCGCTGGAGGGATGCCGATCGCGATCGCCCCAAATACCCCGCCCGGTACCTTGAACGGACGCGGCAATTCCGGTTCGCGGAAGCGCAACACTGCCAGCGCGATAAATTCCAGCAGCAGGCTGACGCCATAAAGAAGAATGTCAATCGTCACCAGCCGGGCAAAGCCCAGGCCCAGGCACATCGCCCATCCCATCGCCAGCGCGATGATCGCAACCCAGGGTGCGCGCGATTTTTTCTGCAACTTGCCGAAAACGCTGGGCAGCATGCCATCCTGCGCCATCGCCAGGGGCAGGCGGGAGTAGCTCATCACCAGGCAGTTGAACATGCCGAAGGCGCTGATCATCCCTCCAAGCACGACTCCGATCCGCAGCAGCGGTCCGCCGAGCAGCCCGGCAATGTCAGCCCACGAGCCGGTTTCCCATGCCGTCGGAGTCAGGCCGGTCATCCACATCGCGGCGAACGGAACAATATAGCTCACCGCCACAATGCACACCGCCACCAGCATCGCCCGCGGATAGGTCCGCTGCGGGCGCTCCACTTCCGTGGCGATGGTGGAGGCATTGTCCCATCCCATGTAATTCCACATGCAGATGAGCAGGCCACCGAGAATGTCGACCGTGGAAGTGGTGGGCCGGGTCACCGCATTCACCAGGGCACCGACTTTGAACGGCGCCATGCACACAATGATCACAAACGGCGCCGACAACGCGAAGAAAAGCCACAGCGACGTCAGCGAAACCACCTTCACTCCGGCGATGTTGAGCGCGGCGCAGGCGATCACGACTGCCAGCGCGACCCACCATCCGCGATTTCCCTGCTGGAACCACGGGAACATGCGAGTGAGGTAAGCCACGAACAGCGTGGGATAAATCGCCATGTCGAAGATCGAGGCAATCAGCGAGAGCCAGGCTTCCTGAAATCCCCAGAAGTTGCCCAGGCCGCGGCGCACCCAGGCGTAATAGCCGCCCTCGAAGGGCAGCGCGCTAGAAAGCTCGCCGATCATGAAGGCCGTAGGCAGGCTCCAGAGCAGCGGGGTGAGCAGCAGAATCAGAATCGCGCGTCCGTATCCGGCGCCATGCACGATCTCTTCTGTGCCATAGGTTCCGCCCGACACCATAAAAAAGGTGGCGGCCACCAGTGGCCACAGCGTGAGGCGGGCGAATTTTTTCCGGTTGGGAGCCTTATTCGGAACGGCGGCGAGAGGTTGGGGATTCTCTGTTTCTTGACGTGGGGCGATAGCTGTTGCCAATTTCTATGTATTCCTCCTCAAGCGACTCACTCTCACCACCGCGTCTCCCTTGGTCTTTGACGTCAATCCAACATCGATCTGACATCAGGACGCGCTTCTCGCGGCTCCCGGGTAACTGCGATTCCCGGGCATTCCGGTGGAGTTAGTTCGCAAGTGTGAGATTACGGGAATTTTCCACAGATGCAAGATATTTTTGCGGCATTTACAAAAATTTTGTCAAACAGGTCAGGTACGGAGGTAACGCGCCGGACGGGTGTGATCCAGAGAGCTTTCTGTTTGCGCTCTCCGGCCAGACTGGTTATCATGCGCAACAGTTTGGAGACATTCTAATGAAACTACCATTTCTTGCTGTCGTACTTTCCCTGGCTGCGCTCCTCATGGCACAGCCATCGCAGGCGCAAAACGCCTTCACTCCTGATCAAGTGAAGTTCGGTCCGGCTCCGCCGTTCCTGCCGCCGGGCGCGCAACTCGCCGTTCTCGAAGGAAACCCGATGGCCGACTCCGGCGACTTCACCATTCGCCTGAAAATGCCCGACGGTTACAAAATAGCGCCGCATACCCACCCCCACCGGGAGAACGTTACCGTCCTGTCAGGCACTCTCAAGGTAGGGATGGGAGATACGTTCGACGCCGGCAAGATGATGAGCTTCAGCGCCGGCAGCTTCGCCTACCTCGATCCGAGCATGCACCACTATGCTGCGGCGTCGGGGGAGACCGTAATTCAGATCCACGGGCAGTCGCCGGTAAAGTTCAACTACATCCACCCGGCGGATGATCCCAGCATGAAGAAGTGAAATTGAAAAAAGTGAGTTAGCTGTGTTCATTCGAGGCTTGTCATCCTGAGGCGCGCGTCTTTTGCGGGCCGAAGGACCTCTGCAATCGCGGGCGGCGAGGCACCGCCGGCAAGTTACATGGGTCCTTCGCTTTGCTCAGGATGACAGTTCTCGGTTTCAGCGGGTGTTAGCTCGCGAAACTCCGATGTCTGCTCCGAGGAAGAGTCCGAATGCCAGTCCGAGTCCCATCCCAAGTTCCCAGCCGAGCCCGAGGTAATGCAACCAAACGCCGCCCAGGAGACCGATCGCGAGTCCGATCGTGAACCGAGTAGGATCAGTAGGCCGGCGATAGCCCCGACGCATGTCCTCGCGAATTAGTCCGAACGCAACCGCCAGAGCGAGACCGATCCCCAGTCCGGCATAAACCTGGTGAAGCAGATTCCTGGGATCACACCAATCGCGAAACCGATGGCCATCCACAGCGGATCGCCTGGCCTTCCTGCGCCCGGCATCAGACCTTACTCCACAATTCCGCTCGAGGATCCTCCGGATTCAGCTTGGCCAACTCGCGCAACAATTCTTTCGTGCGTTCGTCGCGGGGTAAAGGGACGGTCAACGTGATCTCGACGATCTCGTCGCCGCGCACGCCGTCTTTGGTTGCTGACGGCACGCCCTTCTCGCGCAGCCGCAGTTTTTGCCCCGACTGTGTCCCGGGAGGAATTTTCAGCAGAGCCCGCCCATCAATCGTGGGCACTTCGATCTTTGCTCCCAGAGCCGCCTCGGTCGCATTGACCGGCACGCTCAGGTAGATGTCGTCGCCGTCGCGGCGGAAGATAGGATGCGCGTCGATCCGGATGATCGCGTAAAGATCGCCCGCCGCGCCGCCGTGCGCCCCGGCATTCCCTTTGCCCGGGATGCGGATGCGCTGCCCGTCGCGCGTCCCCGCCTTGATGCGAACCTCAAGCGGTTCAGTCTTCTCGACCACGCCCGCGCCGTGGCAGACCGGACACGTCGTCAAGTTCTTGCCCGTCCCATGGCATCGCGGACACTGCACGTTGAACTTCATGCGCCCGCTGGTCTGAGTGATCTGACCGCTCCCGCCGCACTGCGGACATTTTCCCGGCGCTTCCAGAAATCCCTGCCCGTGGCAATTTCCGCAGGTATCGTGGCGCGAAATGTTGAGCCGCATCACTCCGCCGCGGATCGCCGTCCAGAACGGCACATTGACCTGATATTCCAGATCAGTGCCCGGCTCCGGACCTTCCTCGGCCGCCGCCGAACCGCGCCCTCCGCCAAACATTCCGCCGAAGATGTCGCGGAAGCTGCTGCCTCCGCCGCCGCTCTTGCGGCTGCGCCCAGGGCTGTCAGCCAGATCGGAAAAATCGAACCCGCCAAAATCGAAATGAACCCCTTGCCCGCCACCAGCCTGCTCCGGGCCGCCGCCGGGGAATCCGCCTTGAAACCCGCCATCCCCCGCCGTGCCACCACCGCGCGCATAAGCCTCGGCGGTAGCAGGGTCGATGTTGTCGGAGTAGAACCCGACCTGGTCGTAGATTTTGCGTTTCTTGGGATCGCTGAGAACGTCGTTGGCCTCGGAGAGCGTCTTGAACTTCTCCTCCGCAGACTTGTCCCCAGGATTCACATCAGGATGGTATTTCCGCGCCAGCTTGCGAAACGCCTTGCGAATATCCTCGGCAGAGGCCGACTTCTTCACGCCGAGAATTTCGTAGTAGTCCTTCTTGGGAGTGGTCGCCATTTAGAAATCTGAAATGAAAGCAATTTGAAATGACCGCATTCTGAAATCGAACCGCGGGACGAACGAGTTTAATTCACAATCCTCCGCCGCTCTTTATCTTCTACCACCACCGTCAAATCCTCAGACTCCGCTCCGTCCACATAGACCGGGACCGGCCGCGATCCCTCAGCGGTAGCGACAAAAACCAGCCATTGCCTCTCGTTCTCGGCAAGGCTCAAAAAGTAAGTTTCCCCATTCACCTGAAAATCCATCTCACCCCCCACATAAATGTCATCCTGAGCGAAGTTGCCGTCCGCGAAGCGGACGGCAACGCAATCGAAGGATCTCTATAAGTCACCCCAAGGCTGGAGAGAAGGCAGGGATCCTTCGACTCCGTGGCTGCTTCGCTTCGCGAACCACCCACTCCGCTCAGGATGACAAATCACGAAAGTGATATGGCGCGAGCAACCCTGCCCGCGCCACCCAGTTCAAGCTGAAAGCTGACGGCTGAGAGCTGACAGCTGTCTTACTTCTTCTCTTCCACGTCCACGTACTCCGCATCAATCACGCCTTCATCTTTCTTGGCCTGACCGTTGCCGCTCGGGTCGCCGCCTGCCGCCGGACCAGCTCCCGGAGCCGCTCCCGGCGTCGCCTGCGCGGCCTTGTACATCTGTTCGGCCAGTTTGTGCGACGACGCGGTCAGCTTCTCGAGCGCCTTATCCATCTGCGCCTTCTCGTTCGACTCCAGCGCTTTCTTGGCGTCGGCCACGGCGTTTTCCACGTCTCCACGCTCCGAGCCCGAGATCTTGTCTCCGTGCTCGCGCAGCATCTTCTCCACGTTGTAGAGCATGCTGTCGAGGTGGTTCTTGCTTTCGATCGACTCGCGCGCCGCCTTGTCCTCGGCGGAGTGCGCGTCGGCTTCCTTCGCCATGCGCTCGACTTCGTCCTTCGACAATCCGGAAGACGACGTGATCGTAATCTTCTGGTCCTTCTGCGTGGCCGTATCTTTCGCGGTCACGTTCAGGATGCCATTGGCGTCAATGTCGAACGTCACTTCAATCTGCGGCACGCCCCGCGGAGCCGGCGGAATTCCGGTCAAGTGGAACTTGCCCAGAGTCCGGTTCTGCGCCGCCATGGGACGCTCGCCCTGCAGCACGTGCACTTCAACCGAGGTCTGGCTATCGGCCGCGGTCGAGAACGTTTCCGTCTTCTTCGTCGGAATCGTCGTGTTGCGCGGAATCATCGGCGTCGCCACCCCGCCCAGCGTTTCAATCGCCAGCGTCAGCGGAGTCACGTCCAGCAGCAGCAGGTCTTTCACCTCGCCGCCGAGAACGCCACCCTGAATCGCCGCGCCAATCGCCACCACCTCATCGGGATTCACTCCCTTGTGGCCTTCCTTGCCAAACAGATCCTTCACCAGCGCCTGAATGCGCGGCATGCGCGTCTGTCCGCCGACCAGCACCACTTCGTTGATCTTCGAGGCATCCACGCCCGCATCTTTCATGCACTGCTTGCACGGACCCACCGAGCGCTGGATGATGTCTTCCACCATCCCTTCCAGCTTGGCCCGCGTCAGCTTCTTTACCAGATGCTTCGGACCGCTCGCGTCGGCCGTGATGAACGGCAGATTGATCTCTGTCTCCATCGTGGTCGAAAGCTCAATCTTCGCCCGCTCCGCCGCGTCCCGCAGACGCTGCAGCGCCATCTCGTTGCCCTTGCCGCGCAGATCCAGCCCTTCGTCCTTCTTGAACTCGTCGATGAGCCAGTCCACCAGCCGCTGGTCCAGATTGTCTCCGCCCAGGTGCGTGTCGCCGTTGGTGGCCTTCACCTCAATCACGCCCTCGCCCACTTCCAGAATCGAAATATCAAAAGTCCCGCCGCCGAAGTCGTACACGGCAATGGTCTCGTCCTTGCTCTTGTCGAGCCCGTAAGCCAGCGCGGCCGCCGTAGGCTCATTGATGATGCGCTTCACTTCGAGCCCGGCAATCTGCCCGGCATCTTTGGTCGCCTGCCGCTGCGCATCGTTAAAATACGCAGGCACCGTGATGACCGCCTCGGTCACTTTCTCACCGAGATAGTCTTCCGCCGCCTTCTTCAGCTTCTGCAAAATCAGTGCCGAAACCTGCGGAGGCGTGTACTCCTTGCCCTGCGCCAGCACGGCGACGTTGTCGCCCGACTTCACGACTTTGTAGGGCACCATCTTGATCTCTTCCCCAACTTCGTCGTAGCGCCGCCCCATAAACCGCTTGATCGAAAAAACCGTGTTCTCCGGATTGGTGATGGCCTGCCGTTTCGCCACCTGCCCCACCAGCCGCTCTCCGGTCTTGGTAAAGCCGACCACGGAAGGCGTAGTCCGCCCTCCTTCTTCATTCGGGATCACCTTGGGCTCGCCGCCTTCCATCACCGCAACGCAGGAATTCGTCGTCCCCAGGTCAATTCCAATAATCTTCCCCATAAAATGCTCCTCCTGAACTAGATAAGTGCTTTATAATCAGCGTGATTATGATTGCGCCCAAGTCCATGCTAAGACCTGAGTGAATCGTTGTCAAGGTTTAGATGCGTCGGCAGGAAGGAAGTTGCGCCGAATTTGGGGGGCGGGCACTCTTGCCCGTCCAAGCCGAGCGAGGCTCAGCTAGTTCTCGCTTTTCGTTCCGTGCGGAACGGGGCGGTGGAGATCCCGAAGACGGCATCGCTCAGGGCGTCTTGCGCTGGCGGTAACCCTCTATCTGCTTCGGCAGGTCATAGAGGTAGAAGAGCAACAAATCTAGAAAGTTCAGCACATCCTTGGAGTCCTGCGGTGTCACGTCCGAGGGGACGGGAGCATCGGGGTGGGCAGACTCATTAGCGAGCAACCGGACTTCGTCAGCCCAATCCTTCATCAGAGGGTGCAGCACTCCTTGCGCTACGAGATCGTTTACCTGCTCTTTCAGATTCCTGCCCTTACAATTTTTCTCTCGCACAACGAACTGCAGGGCGCTACGCGCCATGACGTTCGCGGCGTCCCAGTTCTCGTTGTTGAGAGAATCGTACGCTTGAATCCAGAAACGCTTCATTCCATCCGGCCAGTTCTCCGAGGGCTCGGGCTTGGCATCGAGGGGCCAAGGCAGCACCTTGTAGTCGTAAAGGCCGTGTCCCCCAGTTCCCTCCCGCCGACCAAAAGACGTGGACATATCCCATGCAATTGGTGCACTGGTACACGTCAAAGTTCAGACGCTTTTCGGAATTGGGCTTCTTCTTTTCCCCGTGGAACGCGAGGTCAAAGTGGCCCTTCTCCCCGCAGAAAACACAGGTCAGGCGCCAGATCTGCATTTTGTTCCCCTGGTGCCCTACGCCATCGCCCAGCTGCCACCAACTATTCATGACTCGATCAGGATAACCTGTCGCTCGCCCACCCGGGGCCATCCCTCTGGGGATTTTGTTGATTCACCCCACTCTTTCCCGTACCCTTAAGCCCTAGGAGCCACCCATGAACATCGAAATCCGCGACGCAGCCCTCGAGGCCAGAATCCAGAAACAGCTCCAGGCGACCGGCTCCGCCAGCGTCGAGGAAGTTCTGCTCCGCCTGCTCGAGACCCAGGAAGAGCAAGACCGCTGGCTCCTGGAGAACCGGGAAGCGATCAACGCTAAGATTCGCCGCGGCATCGGCCAACTTGATCGCGGCGAGGGGATCCCCGACGATCAACTCGATGCGTACCTGGCAAAGCTGAAGGCCCAGCCTGAATGAAGAGGCGCTACGTCGTTGCGCCAGAGGCCGCGCTCGACCTCGTCCAAATCTGGCGCTACATCAAGAAACAAAGCAACGAGAGAATAGCCGACCGGGTTGCGTCCGCCATTCGAGACCAGATTGTCTTTCTTGCCGGAAGCCCAGGAGCCGGCCATTGGCGCAAGGATCTAACTGATGTGCCGGTGAAGTTCTTCCCGGTCTACTCCTACTTGATCGTCTACCGACCGGACACGAAGCCTTTGCAGGTAGCGGCCATCCTCCAGGGCCGGCGGGACGTGGCGCAAGTCCTGAGAGATCGCTTCTAAACGCGCCACGCCATACTTCGCGCTTTCTGGAAAATCTCTTGACGTGCGTACGGTATCACCGTACATACTGTTACAGTGCCCGAAATGCCGATGAAGAACCCGCCTCATCCGGGAGACCTGATCAGAACCGAAGTCATTGAAGCTCTCGGCCTCACCGTGTCGAAGGCGGCGGAGATTTTGCAGGTGCGCCGCGCTACGCTCTCCGATCTTCTCCACGGCAAGGCCGCACTGACTCCAGAAATGGCCTTGCGCATCGAGAAGGCTTTCGGCCCGAACATGGATCACCTTCTCCGCATGCAGCTCGCCTACGACGTGGCGAAAACGCGAGAGCACGCTCGATCCCTCTCCATCAAACGGTATGCCCCGGCCTGAAACCTGAAGCCGACGGCCTGACGCCCGAAGCCCGCCCTACTCCAACTCCACTCTCCACAGCGGCTCTCCGCCCAGTGAGTGGTAGAAGCCCCACCCGGCCAGCGCCACCACGCTCAGCAGTGCCAGGATCGACGTGGTCATGTACCACGCGGAAAAATCGGAGGAGAAAGGCACATTAGCCATCAGGTTGATGGTGAAGACGGCGCACGCCAGCGGGATAAGCCCGAAGCGCAGCACGATCAGCACGGCGATGGCATAAACCAGAATCTGCGCCGGGATCTCCACCGCCATGTAGGTGCTGCTGAACCCACGCGGCAAAGCGAAGATCGCGACCAGCGCAATTCCCGCAATCCACTCCTTGCGCAGCAGAACCTTCAGCCCAAACAGCAGGAAGAAAAACACCAGCGTGGTCTGGATCGACTGCGGCCATTGCTGCAACCACGCTCCCAGCGCCTCGCGGCCCCCCATCAGCGCCTCGGTCGAAAACAGCGCGGGTGCAGCCCCCATGCGCATCATGGGGATGTAGCGAATCTGGAAAATGAGAATCCAGACCACTCCCAGGAGCACGCCGAAAAGAATGTCCCGGCCCACCAGCGGATCGCGCGCTCCCGCCGACAGCAGGCGGCTCCAGGAAATAATGGTCTTCGGCCAGTGACGCCTCACCCACGGTTCCAACGCCAGGTAGAGCATCCAAGTCGTGCCCGAAATAAACAACGCCGTACTCACCTGGAGAATAAAAAGGCCGATGGTATCGCCGATGGTTGCGAAGTGGCTGCGGCACAGAAACAAGCCGATCTCCAGTAGAAACATCACCGATGCCAGGCGAAGCGCTCCTGCCCGGTCGCCTCGTCCCTGGCGGTAATTTCTGCGCGCGAGCAGGGCAGACCCGACCACGATCGAGCCCAACACCAGCAGTCCGATAATTCTGGCAGCCCGCTCTCCGAGGGATTTTTTCTCCGTGCTGAGCATCCGCTCCGGCTTGGTCCAGTCACCGATCAGAGAAAAGAATACGGGCTTGCCCTGAAACGACGCCGCTTCCACGCGCAGCGGCCGCGTCGTCCCCGGCCAGTTTCCAGTCCACGCCACACGTGTGTCGGAAGCCGCGAGCGACGTCCAGGTGGGCTGCGCTGGTTGTAACCTCGTAGGATCCAGACCGGCGGCAGAGAAGAGTATGTTCCAATCGAATACCGCCGCCGTAGCAGCCTCTTTTTTATCCTCTACCTGTATCTGTTGTTTTTGCGGCGGCATCGCCTGGAAATAGGTCAATCGTCCCTGCGGATCGAGCTCCAGGTTGATCATGCCGGAGAGCACGGTGGGCGGATCGTGTCTGGTGACGATCCCCGGCGTCAATAAATTGTCGCGGAAATCGCTCGCCAACATCGAATCGGGGCTTTGCCGGTACCAGTATTGCAGCAGGGAAGGCCGCGCGGCGAGGACCGCATCCCAGTGCGGCGGCTTGTCGTTTTTCTCCACGTAGTCCTGGAAGTCGTTGTCAGTGCGCAAGCTGAACGCACTGTCGGCGGGACGGCCTTCGTAGCCCAGGCGAGCGATGATCTCGCGGGACTTCTGGGTCAGCACTTCCGGAGTCTGCTCCAGCCGCATCTTCTCCAGAGCGCTGTAGTGAATGCTGAAATAAGTGACGAGAGACAAACCCAGCAGCACCGCGGCCATACAGATCGCGGCGGTTCGCGCGCGCAAGCCAACCGACTCACCAGCCGCTGCCACCATCTGCGGCGAGGGCGTTTCGCCCGCGGCCAGCGCTGCGGCCAGCGGATCTCCGCCGGGCATGGCCGCGGCCACTGCCAGCGCCGTAGCTGGACGCGCTCCAGGTTCCGCTTCCAGGCAGCGCAGAATCACCTTCTCCACAATCGGATCCAGATCCTTCACCACCGATGACGGCCGGCTGGGTGTGCGATCGCCAGAAGCATGCCCAACTCCCACGAGTTTGTCTGCGAGCTTGTCGGCGAACGCCCGTTTGCCCGTGAACACTTCGTACAGCACCAGCCCCAGCGCATAAATATCGCTGCGCGTGCTCACCTCTTTGCCCGCCAGTTGCTCGGGCGCCATGTAGGCAGGAGTTCCGCTGCGGATTTCGTTCCCGCGAATATCGTCAGCCACGCCGGCCAAACCGAAATCTGTGATCACCACTTGCCCGCGCCCGTCTAGCATGATGTTGGCAGGCTTCAGATCGCGGTGCAGGACACCTTTGCTGTGGGCCGCAGCTAATCCGGCGCAAAGCTGGCGCGCGATGTCGAGCGCCTTGTCACCGGGCAGCCGTCCGATGCGCCGCAGCAGCGAAGCCAGGTCTTCGCCGTCGACATATTCCATGGTGAAGAAGGTGTGGCCATCGACGTCGCCCACGTCATAGACGCGGCAAACGTTGGGATGGGAAACGCGGCGCGCGATTCGCACCTCGTTGCGAAAGCGTTCCAGCAGACTTTCGTCGCGCGCGGCTTCGTCAGGTAGAAACTTCAGCGCTACGGCCTGTCCCAGCGTGAGGTCGTCAGCGCGGTAGACTTCGCCCATGCCGCCCTTGCCCAACAAAGCGACAATCCGGTAACGGCTGGCCAGCAGCCGGCCGGGCAGAAAGCGTCCCTCGTTCGAACGATAGTCGGCGGAACTCGGCGGCCTGGAAGTTCCAGAAGAAGGCGGCCGCCGCGGAGTCGGCGGGGCCAGGTCGATCGTGGGCAGATTCGCCGCTGCCAGGTCGATCGTCGCCATTTGGTCGCTGCTCGGCGCAGGCGCTCCGCACGAACTGCAGAAACGTCCGTTCTTCGGCAGTTCAGTGCCGCAGGAAATGCACGTCGCCATAAATTTTCCCGCTACAGTCTACCCCAGCCGCCGGGAGCCCGGCCCTCGGACTTCAGCCAGGAAGGTTCTTGGTATTCGTTCTCACACCGTAGGCCGAACACCGGAAGCCGGTCGGCTGTTTTGTATTACCATCCCATCGATGACTACACGCCTCGGCCGCTGGCTGAAAAATCCCGTGGTCCTGCTGTGCCTGGCCGCGGGCCTGCTGGCCTTCGTCGTGCAGTCCGGCGAACTGGGCACTGCCGACACTACGCATCGGCTGCAAACCACGCACTGGCTCTGGACTTCCGAGCCACAAGTGTTTCCCCAGGAGTTTTCCGAGTTCGGCATCCGCGGCCGCGGAGGCCGGCTTTACAGCTGGTACGGGATCGGACAGTCTCTGCTCATGCTGCCCGCCGACGTTGTGGGAACCTGGATTGCGCACTGGCAAATTTTCTCCGACTACGGCGACGATCCCGGCGTGCGCAGCATCGTCGTGACTTACACCACGAACATTCTGGTGAATGTGCTGACCGCGCTGATCGTGCTGCGGTTTCTCTCGCAGTTGGGGTTTACTAAAAAAGAAGCGTTCGCCGGCGTGCTGGCCTTGCTGTTCTGCACCACGCATCTCCACTACACGCAGAACATGATGGAGAACAACTACATCCTGCTGCTCACGCTAGTGGGATTCTCATTTCAGTACGAATGGCTGCGGACGGGCAGCACGCGTGCGCTGGCCTTGGGTTCGGCCGCGCTGGGGCTTAACCTGCTGACGCGCCTGACCACCGGCCTCGATCTGATGGCGTGCGGGGCGTTCGTGCTCTTAACTCTGTGGTTCGAGCAGGTACGCGGCCGCGCGTTGTGGCGGCGTCTGCTCGACTACGGCAAGGTCGCGGCGCCCGTCTACACTTTCTTCGTGTTGATCGATCGTGTGTATCAGTTCTACCGCTTCGGATCATTCACTAATACTTACGTTTCACTGGCCGCGGCGGCGCAGAGACAGCAAGATCCCACGCTGCCGCCGAATTATCCCTGGACCACCCCGTTTCATGAGGGATTTCTGGGCCCCCTGTTCAAGCCCGAGAAGTCCATCTTTCTGTTCGACCCGCTGCTGTTGCTCGCGATCGTCATGCTGGTTCTTCTTTGGAAGCGGCTGGCGCCAGTGATTCGCGCCTATGCGGTGGCGACGCTCGTTCTGCTGGTCGCCTACATCAGTTTCTACGCGCGCTATTTTGCCTGGGCCGGAGACTTCGCCTGGGGCGATCGCTACGTTTCGACCACAGTGGAACTGGCGGCGCTGCTGGCAGTGCCGTTGCTGCTGCGGCTTCATTCGCTCGTGACGGAGAGCGAACGTCAGGGGCTGAAGCCCACATCTTCGCCTGAGGCTAACGGCACGGCTGAAGCCGTGCCCTTCCCGGTCGTGCCCTCCGTACAACCACTGGTGACGCCGGCGGTTGGCAAATGGGTTTGGCGCGCTGGAGTGATGTTGATCGCAGCCAGCCTCGTCATTCAAATCGCATCGCTGGCATTCTGGCTTCCGCTGGAAATTTATCAGATGGAGGAATTCGGCCATCCCACGTTCGTGATCGCGCTGCGCTTCAAGAACATCGCAGCGTTCGCACTGGGAAAGATGGACGCATGGGGCCTGAACACCGACTCGATGACGTGGGACCAGTGGGATTACGTCCACATCACCACGTGGAATTTCCTGCCGTTCTTGCTGAAGCGTGTGGGAGCAGTTCCTGCCTGGGTGGTCCGAGTTGCGTTTGCGGTGTGGCTCACTGGAATCGCGGCGCTGGTTTGGAGCCTGGCGCGCCTGCGTTCCGTGGCAAACTTCACTGCGTGCCAAAACTGAACTTCACCACTTCCACCGTTTCCCTGGGCGCAGGCTGGTACTTCCATAGCTTCACCGCACTTGCCAAAGCCTCTGCCAGCACCGGGTGCCCGCCGAGAACTCTCACTTCCTTCACCGTTCCATCCGGCCTGACCCGCGCCTCCACCTGCGCCGTTCCCTTCAGGTTCATGCGCGCCGCGATTTCAGGATATTCCGGGGCCACTCTGCGCTGCACCTGCCGCGCGTCTTCTCCCGGTAAACTCCCGCCCGGCGAAATCACGCCCGGCGAGTTCGACGCTGTCGCCCGGGCAGCCCCGTAGCCGGTCTTGGCCAGCGCCAGAATCTTTGCGCTGAAATGGATCTGCGAACGGTCCAGCGCGTCGGCATTCACTTCAAAGCGGACGCTGCCATGTTCCCTCACCAGATTAATCATGCCGCCTTCGCGCAGAAACGACTCATCCTCTCCCACCGAAAGCACCCCCACCTGCGCCAGACCCTCAATCGCAGCCTGCGTATGCTTGCGCCCAGATGCGCGAAAGAAGACGATGTGACAGGCCTTCATCTCCGCATCCGAGCTCACCGCTTTCACCACCACCATATGGGTGCCGGCCATTTTTCCGGCGACCGTGGCCTTCAACACGTTGATGAACTCTTCTCCCCCGCCGCTCACTCCAATCACCAGCGGCGACGGCCCCTCCGGCAATGCGAAGCGTGGCCACTCCCCCAGTTTTGCGAAATTCAGCAGGTATGCCGCTTTCACCTGGTCTTCCGGCGCACTTTGTGGCGGCTCCGCCGCCAGTGCGTGAAAGGCCAGAGGATGCAGCACCAGGAGGTTCAGCACCAGGAAGTTCAGCACCAGCAAAGCAACAATAACCGCCGGCGCAGCCCGGGCCGGCAACTGCCCGACCCAACCTTCGCCTTTGCCCGAAAAATGCATCCTGATCTTCAAAACCTGCCTGTGAGTTTGATCCGGAAGTTTCTTCCGTTCTGTTGAATGGCATCTTCCGGGTCCTCGGGACGGCCCGGGTCAAAATACTTCTTGTTAAAAACGTTGTAAACGCTGCCCGAGAGGTCCAGGTGCTTCCCCAGCGCGTGTCCCAGCAACGTGAAATTGAGCACGGAGAATCCGGCCAACGTGTTGCCGGCCAAAGTCTGCGCTGAGCTGGTGTACTGCCCGTCCAGGCTTGCGAACAGCCGCTGCTGCACCAGCGGAATGCTCACGTCCAGCTTGCCCAGGTGCTGCGGAGAGTTGCTGAGAATCTGTTGCGTGTCGGGCTGCTCGGCATCAATGTAGCTGTAGCTCGCCCGCCCTTTGATACCGCACGCCATTTGGCCGTCCAACTCGATCTCCACGCCGTCGGCTACCGCCTTTCCGGAATTTTGATACTGCACGTGGCCATCGTTCTCCGTTACCAGAGAGATCAGATCGTTAATCTGGTTGCGGAAAACGCTGCCTGATAGCGTGAAATGTTGCCCAAGTCCCTGCTCCACCACCCCTTCGAGACTGCGGATCTTCTCCGGCCCGAGATTGACGTTATCGTCGTAGACCGGCCCGTCGTCAGGCGTAAGTTCAAAGGGCTCGGGAGCGCGAAAAGCCGTACCGTATAACAGCTTGAGAGTGGTCGGGTGGAAGATGCGGTAGATCAACCCCAAACGCGGGTTGGTGGTCCCGCCAAAGTTAGAGTAGTGATCATAGCGAACCCCTGCGCTCAACGTCAGGTCGTGCCTGATCGCGAACTCATCCTGCGCGTAGAATGCCCAGATCACTGAGCTGGCTGGGTCCGTGACGAAGAGGTTGCCAATGGGAGTGTAGTTCCCCTGGTCTTGCCGCAGATTGTCTGTGATCTCCGTACCCACCGCGATTTTGTGTTTCCGCAGCAGAGTTCCACTCAATTTCACTTCGGTGTCCCAGATGTTGCCACGGAAGGAATAGGTATCTACCGTGGTCGGGTCGTCGGGCAACCCGGTGGCATAGGCCAGGGGGGATTGCAGGCGGTCCTGTTGATAGGAGGTCCGAGCCGTCAGGTCCCAATTCTCGCTAAACGAGTGTCGGTAGCTGAGGTCCAGGTATTGATGGTAGTCCACGTTGCGGGTGCGAGGGTCGTTGAATATGGTGCCATAGTACGCCGCGGGAACCCCCCGGTCCCGCGCACCCCACAGCCCTTCCAGCATGAAGCCACCGAAACTGATCTTAGCCAGAACGTGCTGAAACCTTTCGTAATCCGTGTTTCGCGTAACCCCGTAATTGGTCGCTGGGCTGTCGAACTGAGGGAAAAACAGAGTCTGCCCCGCGCTGTTATAGAACGTGCCGGAGAGCATCATGTCGATCCCTTTGTATTGGCCGCCATAAGTGGCCCGACCCTGATAAGTGCCGTAGCTGGCCCGTGCAAACGAGAGCTCCGCCCCTTTCATTTGCGAAGGCTTGCGGGTGATGATATTGATCACGGCCAGGAAGGCATCGGCGCCGTAGAGTGAAGAGCTGGGGCCGCGGATAATTTCGACGCGCTCGATCAGATCCACATCCACGCCGAACTCCGAGCCGATGAACGCGTCCCCGAAAACGTTGTCGTTGGTGCGGTGGCCGTCGACTAACACCAGGATGCGGCTGTTCCAGTCTCCCAGCCGCCCGAACCCGCGCACCCCCACAAAGTTATTCTCACGATCGAAGGTGACGTAGAAGCCGCGCACACTCTCCAGAATCTCGGCCAGCGTGCCGTAGCCATATTTCTGAATCTCGTCGGCCGTAATCACGGTCACCGAGGCAGGTGCGTCGCTGGTACTCTGCAAACGTTTCGAGGCGCCGTAGACCTGAATGTGTCCCAGCTCTTCCAGACTGGCATCCCCAAGGTCTTTCGTTTCAGCCGTTGTCGTTGCCACCTTGGTTTGGTCCTGGGCGCCTTCTTGACGACCGTCCTGAGCGCCTGCGGAGAGCGCAAATAGTCGCGCAAACAGAAGAAAACAAAGCAGAATTGACCTGCTACATGCGGGCACGCGCCGCCTCACGGCAGCCCCAGTTCCAGCCCCAGGACGACAACCAGCCAAAAATCTAACCCGGACGGTCCCGCCACTCATGCCGCCTCCCGAGACCGTCCCTGCACAGGCCTTGGTCCACAGCCCGGCGCGCACGCCCTCTACGGTCACTTTCGGCAGCCCGCAGTTCTTCTTCAGTAGCAGCAGGTTACGTCCGGGTCAAAGGGAGCAAGGAGGTCGCTTGTCAGCTCGAATGGATTGGGAATCGCGGCGCTGATTTGGACGCAGGCGCGGTAGCGCTCCGCGGTTTCGGGCGAGACTCAGTCATCGATTGCGCGACTACTAGGCAGGACGATCCGGATACATCACTTTCGGAAAACGAAAATGGATTAGCAGCGCACAAAAAAAAAGAATAAGAATTGCAAAGACGCTGCCTTCCGGTCCCGCCGAACCTCCCGTAAGCCAATTCGGCCCGTGAACGGAGCTGTTCAGAAACCGGCCCACGGCAAGAAGTCCGCTGTCAGGCGTGCCGTAGAAAAAAGTTTCCGCCCAGTCCCAGGCTGCGTGGAATCCGATGGCGAACCAGAGATTGCCAGTGCGGCGAATCATCAGGCAAAAAAGCAGCCCGGTCGCAACCACCTGCACAATGCCCAGCGCGTTCTCTCCGGGATTTTCCAGATGCGCAGCGCCGAACACAACCGAAATAAACAGCGCGGCCGGCCAGAAGCGCATGCGCCTCGACACCGTAAAGAGCCAGTACCCGCGGAAAACGAACTCTTCGGTTAACGACACAGCAAGAAACGTCACGCCCCACGCCAGAGCCCACCAGAAAACCGCGCTCCCCGTGAGCGCCACGGAGTCAATTTGAAAGCGACCCGTAACGCGCACCAGCAGCAGGATCGCGGAAAGCATCGCGAAGCCCCACACCGAACCTTCCCAAAATTTTCCGCCGAAGGCCTTGCGGAGAGGAATACCGTAATCATCGAGTGGACGCTTTTCCTGGCGGGAAAGAATCCAGGTCGCCAGAGAGACAAAAAACAGGGCAACGGCTTTTGTTGGAAGTTCGCTCTGCACCGTCAGGACGGAATCATCCCGGCCCGCCGCCCGATGCAACAGAAATCGAAAAGCCAATGAAGGAATGACAGCGATCCCGGCCCAGAGGAACAGGCGGGTACGATCAACGCGACCCCAGGTGGGCGGTTGCCCGGAGTTTGCGGCGTTCAGCGGGTTCGCCCCGCCCGCGGATGCCTGCTGGTTTTGCGACCCCTTGGTGAGGCCAGGGCCGGAGTCGTCCGCCATGAGTGTGCACTCCTGTCAGGAAACACTAGTATGATAGTCGGCACAATCACGGCAAGATCAAAAATTTAAAGGGGACCCACCCCCCCGGGGGATCCCCTTCCTGCTCAGAATGCCAACCATTCAGGCCCTCCCCCCCAAGGGACGACCCAACAGTGTGCAAGCGCTGTTCTGAGAATAATTCCCGTCCTTGAGCCAGATGTTGTGCGGTCCGAATCCAGCTCCAGGCCTTGCAACAGGTCACGCAACATGGAAGTGCGCCAGCCATCCCGGTTATCTCACTTCATCGTGAATTTTTTTGTTATCATGGCGCGCGATCAAACGAGTCAGATCCAGCAGGCCGCGAACGTGATCGCGGCGCAGGGGCAAATCGTCGTAGAGTAAAATCCAGGATGTTCCGCATGCGGGTTCTGTGGCGTGGTTTCGTGCTCCGTTTTGTTCTCCTCGCGGTGATCGTCTGGCTGGGTTCATCCCTTCCTGCTCATTCTGGCGCCGGCAATCCGTCTCTAGCGCCGTATCAGTCTCAGTCTGAGTTACCTGAACATTTGAAAGGCAGGGAGTCGGCCCAGGGCATGATCGCTCCCGGTCGGTCCCATGTCTATGTAATCGACCTCGCCGCAGGCCAATACCTCCACCTCGAAGTCGAACTGGAGCGGATCGATCTCATCGTCCGTCTGCTCTCGCCCGAAGGCGCGGAATTGGAGCAGAGGGAGAATCTGGTGGAGAACTCCTCGATCCCTCTGTCATTCGTGGCCCCGGCCGACGGCGCCTACCGCATCGAGATTCGGCAGGCGAAAGAGCCGGATGGGAAAGATGAAGCGGGCAAGAGCTCCCAGCCCAAGACTTATACGATCCAAGTGGATCAGCTCCGCCCCTCGGAACCAGATGACGAGAAGCGCATCGCTGCCGAGCATGCCGACAGTGCAGGCGACAAGTTGCGCGTCGAGGGCACAGGACCGTCGCGGCACCGGGCAGTAATCCAATATGAAGCCGCGCTGGCTTTATGGACTGATCTGGCAGACCAGCCCAGGCAAGCCGACACGCTTTCGAGTATCGGCCGCGTTTACTATGACTTGGGAGACATCAACCACTCTTTGGAATTCTGGAACCGCGAGCTGACCGTGCGTCACGCCTTGGGACATCCCGGCGACGAAGGCAATGTGCTGGGAAGCATTGCCACCGCGTACAGCCGCCTCGGCGACCGCCAGAAGGCGCTCGAATACTTCAGCCAGTCGCTCGAAAAGCTGCGAGCCGCCGGTGACAAGGCCAACGAGGGCACTGCGCTTTCGAGCATCGGAAACACCTACTTCGGGCTGGGGCAAGTCCGCAAGGCGCTCGAATACTACGATCAGGCCCTGACGCTGCAGCACGGCGTAGGCAGCCCATCCGCCGAAGGAGCCACCCTCGGCAACATGGGGATCGCCTATTCCGCGCTGGGCCAGCCGCAGAAGGCGCTCGATTACTCGCGCCAGGCGCTGCAACTGGCGTTAGCTGCGGGCGACCTGGATGGGCAGGCCGCGACGCTAACCGCAATCGCTTCTTTATATTGGCAGTTGGGCGACTGGGATCACGCCCTGGAAAACCAGAAAAGTGCGGTCGAGTTAACGAGAAAGTCTGGAAATCACACTTTCGAGGCAATGATCCTCAATAATATGGGGACCACGTACCGCGGCCTCGGCGACCTCGATTCTGCCCTGAAGTGCCACGAGCAAGCGCTTCCGATTCTGCATGATGTGGGCCTTCCGAACGAAGCGACCGCACTGCAAAACATTGGCCACGTGTATCGCGACAAAGGAGAGTTTCAAAAGGCGATCGATTATTACCAACAAGCGCTGAAGCTCTACCAGGCGCGAGGCAACCGACGGGCCATCGCGCAGGATCTCGCGGATACCGGCGAGGCCAGTCTTTTACTCGGCCAGACTGGCCCGGCTCTGGAATATTGGGGCCAGGCGTTGCCGTTGGCGCATGCCAGCGGCGACCGCATTCTCGAAGCCAGTGTTCTCACGGGCATGGCGCGGGCTCATATTCAAGAAGGCAAGCTGGATGGCAAGTTTGATGACGCGCAGACTTCGCTCGATTCCGCTCTGGCCATGACCGAAAGTCTGCGCACCGCTTGGGTTGGCGCGGATCTGCGCGCTTCTTATTCTTCCACGGTGCGCGACCGTTACCAGCTGCAGATTGAATTGCTGATGCTGCAACATCATGATTCGCAAGCCTTTGAGGCGAGCGAGCGGGCCCGCGCCCGCAGCCTGCTCGAATTATTGAGCGAAAGCCACGCGGATATCCGCCAAGGAGTGGATTCTGCGCTGCTTGCGCAGGAGCAATCGCTCGAAACCGATTTGCGCCTCAAATCGGAGCAGCGAATCCGAAGCCAGAATACGGCGTTAGACAAAGATATTGAAGGACTTACGGTTCAATATCGCGAAGTGGAAGCGCAGATTCGCACCCGCAGCCCGCGCTACGCCGCGCTGACTCAGCCACAACCCCTGACTTTGGATGAGATTCAGAAGCAGATTCTTGATCCGGAGACGCTGCTGCTCGAGTATTCGCTGGGGGAAGATCGCAGTTTTCTGTGGGCTGTGACCTCTAACTCCTTCCATACCTATGAATTGCCGGCGCGGGCGAAGCTGGAAACTGCTGCGCGACTGGCTTACGCACAGATGAGCACCAGCCACGCTGGCGGCGAGGGCATGCAGGGGGCTGCGCTTGCGCTCAGCCGCACGCTGCTCGGGCCGGTTGCTGCTGAATTGGGGAAGAAACGGCTGGTGGTGGTCGCGGAGGGGGCTTTGCAGTACATTCCGTTTGCCGCGCTGCATACGCCTGCGAGTGGCACTGCGGGGAATCCGGGAGTGCCTTTGGTTGCCGATCACGAGATCGTCAGTCTGCCTTCGGCTTCGACTGTGGCGTTGCTGCGGCGTGAAACTGAAGGGCGCGCGCCCGCGGTGAAGCTTGCTGTGGTGCTGGCGGATCCTGTTTTCAGCAAGGATGACCCTCGGGTTGCGCAATCTAGCGGCGGCGAAGTTTCCAGGAATCAGAAAGCCTCGGATCACAAAACTTCTAACCCGGTTTCTGAATCCGCGTCGAACGCGGATGACCTGGAACGCGCTGAGCTTTCGGAGCGGTCGGCGAAAGAGTCGGGGCTTCCGGGATTCGATCGGCTGCGCGCCAGCCGGCGCGAGGCGGAGACGATTGTCGAGCTGGCGGGAAAGAACAATGCTGTCGAAGAGCTGGATTTTGATTCCAGCCGGGAGACTGCTACCAGCGATGCGCTCGGCCAATACCGCATCATTCACATTGCCACTCACGGGCTGTTGAACAGCCGCAATCCGGAGTTGTCGGGGCTGGTGTTCTCGTTGGTCGACCGGCAGGGAAGGCCGCAGAACGGATTTCTGGAAGCGCAGGATATCTACAACCTGAAGCTGGGAGCTGATCTGGTGGTGTTGAGCGCGTGCCAGACGGCGCTGGGCAAGGAGATTCGCGGCGAGGGGCTAGTGGGGCTGACTCGTGCCTTCATGTACGCGGGCGTGCCGCGCGTGGTCGCGAGCTTGTGGAAGGTGCCCGACCAGGCGACCACCGAACTGATGCAGAAGTTTTATCGTGGAATTCTTCAGCAAGGGCTGCAACCGGCCGCCGCTTTGCGCGCCGCGCAGTTTTCCATGTGGAAAGAACCGCGGCGCAGCGCGCCCTATTATTGGGCGGGATTCACGCTGCAGGGAGACTGGAAGTAACCCGGGCTCATGGTGGAAGCGGCGCATTCCGGCGAACTGGTGGCACGCATCCTGGCCGGGGAGAAGGCTGCCGAAAGCGAACTGGTGCAACGCTACAGCCGGGGCGTGTCGATTATCCTCAATCGCGCCACCGGGGACCAGTCGCTGTCTGAAGATCTTTCCCAGGAGACATTTCAGCTGACGCTCGAAAAGATTCGGGGCGGAGAGGTGCGCGAGCCGGAAAGGCTTTCCGGGTTCATTTGCAGCCTGGCGCGGAACCTGGCGACGGACCATTACCGGCGCTCACGGCGGTCGGAGCAAGTGGACGATCCGGAAGCGGTAGGGATGATCGCGGCGACCGCTCCCAGCCAGTTGGATCGCGTGTTGCAAGCGGAAAAATCGAAGCGGGTGCGGCAATTGCTGAGTGAGCTCTCCGACCGGGATCGCGAGATTCTGCGGCGGTTTTATATTGAGGAGGAAGACAAGGAGCGGATTTGCGCTGACCTGAAGCTGAGCAGCCTGCATTTCAATCGGGTGCTGCATCGGGCGCGGGAACGGTATCGGGAGTTGTACCGGAAGATGGAATCGTGAGTGGCGGCTGCCGGGAAGATTCCGGTCGAGCTTTGCTCGGACCGGGACAGCCGAGGCGGCTGTCGCCACATGAGCATCTTGGCGACTCGGTGGGATAGTTGAGGCCTGAAATGCACTTTCCATGTGAACACTGACGATGGATCACGACTACATCAACGAGCACGGCGTGGTTTCGCTTTATGTGGCGGGAAAGCTTCCGCCCGAGGAGCGCGCCGGGTTCGAGGCACACTTTGTGGATTGCCGGCAATGTCTCGAACAGATTGAGGTCACGGCGGAGTTGCGCGAGGGGCTGCGGCAGGTGGCGAAAGAGGATGCGGCGCGGCCGGGGGCTGCCGGGCCTGACGTTGCCCGGGCAGGGGTGGGCCCGCAGATTGCGCCCGCGCTTTGGATGAGTTCCTTCAGGCGGTCCGGACTTCTGGCTTACGCCGTGGTGGTCGTGGTCGGGCTGGGCGCGATTTTCTTTGTGGACGCCCGGTACCGACGTTCCGAAGTGGCCGAGGCTCGCCGAACTTCGGACGATTGGGAGCGCCGCTATGCCGAGGAGCGGCAGGCTCGGGAGAACCTGGAAAGGCAACAGGGGCAGGCTGCCGACAAAACTGGAATCCAGAACTCTGATGGAGGCCCGCTGGTCGCTAATTTACAGCCGGCTCCTCTGTTCTTTCTGAATGTCACGCGGGGGGCGGAGGAAGGTTCGGCGCCAGCGAACCGGGTTGCGGTTTCGCCGGCGACGCCGTTCATCGCGCTTTCGCTGGAGCTTGAAAAAGATCCGGCGTTCCGGAGCTATCGCGTGCGGCTGAGCGATGCTGCGGGGCGCGTCGTCTGGTCTGCTGAGAACATCCCGTCGCCCGCTTCGGACGCGATTGCTATTACCCTGCCCTCCCGCTTGCTGAGTAAGGGCAACTATTCGGTTGCGCTCGACGGGCTTACTGCCGGCGGGCGGTTTCTTCCTGCGGCACACTTCACGTTTCAGGCATCCCTGCAGAAATAAGTTGGGGCTCGGCGGCGTTTTTGCTGCCGGCTTTTCAGAAGGCGCCGGTCGGGCTGCGCCCGGACCGGGACAGCCGAGGCGGCTGTCGCCACATGAGCATAACCGGAGGTCATATTTTGTTTTGACATTGTAAAAATTTTGCAAAAGATTACATTTTTCTTCTTGCAGTCGGTCAACGGGGCGTTGTAGTATCCGCTGCGGTCGGGTGGTATGACCGCAGCGAAAAAGTTGTGGGGTTTGGTTCCTCGTCGAATAAGGGGTTCCGGCCCTCGGAGTTTTTTGTAGGATTCGGCTTTGCGCCTCTCGTTGTTGTTGTTAAGACAGTTTGTTTCGTGAGAGAGATAACAATCTGCTTGAGGAGCCGGCATGTCCACGTTGACGCGGTTTCGTCCTGGTCGCCTGTCGTTTTCAACTTCCTTCCTAACCGCCGCCCTGGTTCTGGTGTTTCTGGTATTGAGCGCCAGCCAGCCGGCCAGCGCCCTCCCGGCATTCGCCAGGAAATATGGCCTCCGTTGCTCGGCCTGTCATGAATCCTGGCCGATGTTGAACTACTTTGGCCAGAAGTTCAAAGACAACGGTTACCAGCTGATGAATGACCGCGACGCCCCGATCTGGCAGAATCCGGGGTATTGGCCGGTCACGTTCCGCATCACGCCGATCTGGCACCGGGTGAGCGCGGGCAAGGTGGAGGTGGACACTTACGCGGACGGGAACCCGACGGGCTCCACGATCCAGCGGGTCACGAGTTCTGGCTTCGACCTGAGCGGACTCGACTTCCACACGGCCGGAACGCTCGAGAAGAACATCTCGTTCTATTTGCTTCCGTCTTCGGATTCGACCGGCGCGTTTCACTTTGAGCAGGTCTTTGTGCGCCTGGATAACATTTTTCATAGCCCCTGGTTCAACATCAAGCTGGGCAGGTTCGAGCTGGACAACCTGCTTTCCGAGAAGCGCATTTTGACGCTGACCGGGAACGGCGGGATCTACCAGACGTATCACTTTATCCCGGTGGGGGATGGAAACATCTTCGGGCAGATCGGAGATAACCAGCTCGGATTGGAATACATGGGACACTCGGTGGACGACCGGACGCGCATTTCCGCAGCCATCGTGAGTTCGAGCGACGGAAACGTGAACCTGAGCACCGGAGCCAACTCCTATACCGGATTCTTTACCGGGAGCCAGGCTTTCGACGCGGGCAGGATGGGAGTGCAACGGGTCGGGTTCTACGCCATGGTCGGAGAGGCAGCGACCTACTATCTGACACAGGGCGGGGTTCCGCTGGGTGGTTCCGGAGTGGCGAACAAGGGGTTCAGCCGTGAGGGGTTCGTCGGGCAGTTCTACTTCGGCCCGCATGTCGACCTGACGGTGGTGACGCAGCATGGCTCGGATAACCCGTGGTTTGGGCAGGGTTATGGCAATGCAATCCTCACGGACGGGAATGGAGGCACGACGGCAACCTGCTCGAGCCCGACGCCCACTTGCCCCTTGAACAACGTTCCGGGAACGGCTCTTCCGGCAGGAGCACAGTCGCCTACCTGGAACGGCTACACCTTCGAGGGGCACTACGTGTACAGTCCGCAGCTGATCTTTATCGGCCGGTATGAGGTGGAAAAGATGTCGCAGCAAGCCAACGGAGCGGCGTGCACGGCATGCACGGGTGGCTTGGGTGGAGGGCAATCGGCCTCCAATCTGGGTAATATCACGAGCTATACCGTAGGCTTCCGTTACAACCCATTCATGACCAGCCGGGCGGGGTTAGCCTGGCACAACGAATACAACTGGCTGCACCAGGATGGCACGGGCCCGGCGATTGGCCTGCCCTACGCCAACATCAACACGAGCGAAGTGCTGCTCGGACTCGACTTCGATTTCTAGAAAGGGACAGACATGCGGACAAGATTGCAGAGGTGGTCGCTTCTATTGGGCGCAACTGCGGTTTTGGCGCTCCCGATGTCTTTGTGGGCGCAGTTGACGCAGTATGACTTGAATGCGCGCCTGGGCGCGGAGAGTCATGTCGGAAATACTACCGGACATGCCAAAGATGCCGCGCTGCCGTATCGCCGGTTCTGTGTCGGCTGCCATGGCCCGCTGGGAGATGGAAATGGCGAAAACGCCCCTTACATGCAGCCGCCCATGTACCAGCAGCCGCGCGACTTCCAATTGGGCGTTTTCAAGTGCCGCTCCACTCCGACCGGGACGTTGCCCACCGATCAGGATCTTTACGACGCCATCACTCGCGGATTTGACCGCTCCAACATGCCGCAGTGGAACACTCTAAGCAAACAGGAACGCGCCGACCTGGTCGCCTGGGTGAAACACTTCTCTCCGCGCTGGGCGAACGAGAAACCGGGAACGCCGATTGTGATTCCGCCGGAGCCGGAAGTCACGCCCGAGCGCATCAAAGCCGGGCGGGACGTGTTTGCCAGGGTGCAGTGCTGGAAGTGCCACGGCGTTCAGGGGATGGCCAACGGACCCTCCGCCTCAACCCTGACCGACGATCTCGGCCGGCCCATCGCGGCCTTCAACTTTACCGACGGGTCCCGGCCAAAATGCGGCGATACCGATAAGGATATATATCGGATCTTCATGACTGGCCTGGACGGAACACCCATGCCGTCGTTTGCCGACAACATCAAACCCGAAGAGGCATGGGACCTGGTGTTCTATCTGCGGACGTTCATGCAGCAGAAGAGCAAGGAGAAGGTGCTGGCGAAACAGCTCGGGCTGAAGCCGGTTGATCCTAACGCTCCGGCTCCGACGCAATAGGAGCTGAGAGCTACCGCTGTTCAACTTTGTCGGCTTCTTTTTCGTTTTCAAGGAGAGGACTTTCTATGAGGAAGCAATACAATTTTGCGGCTTTACTATTTACGGTAGTATTCATCTGCTGTGGCGCATTGCTGCTAAGCCGTGATGTCAAAGCCGCGGGCGAAGGCAAAATCACCGGGACGGTTAAACTCGACGGCGTAGCTCCCCACATGAAGGGGATTGACATGTCGAAAGACCCGGTCTGCGTCAAGGCCCACGCGACGGATCCCGGCCACCTGGAAACGGTAGTGGTCGGGGCCAACGGAGGATTGGAGAATGTGGTGCTTTACATCTCCAACTGGAGCGGACCCGCGACCACATCGACGGCTATACCAGTGTTCGATCAGAAGAATTGTATGTACACGCCACACGTGCTGGCCATGGATGTTGGCGAGACGTTCAAGGTGGTCACCAGCGATCCGACCACTCACAACATTCACCCGCTGCCCAATCCGATGACTGGCAATATCCCGTGGAATCAATCGCAGCCACCGGGCGCGGCGCCAGTCGAGAAGAGCTGGAAGGCGCCGGAGATGATTCCGGTGCAGTGCAACATCCACCCCTGGATGCACGGCTGGTTCGCTGTGGTGAAGGGCCCCTACGCGACTACGGACAGCAACGGCTCCTACACGATCAATGGCGTGCCCCCCGGAACGTACACGGTGACGGCGTGGCAGGAGACCTACGGGACGACGGTGCAGAAGGTGACGGTGGCTGCGGGCGCGGCGGCAACGGCTGATTTCACTTTCAAAGCGAAGTGAAGAATGGAATCGCGTGTGTGAGCGGTGCCCTGGAATCGTCAACCACAGGGGGCACAGAGTAAAGCTGGAAATCGCAAATAGCGCGGGACCTGTGCGTGAGCCCGGATTGCAGCATCCGTATCTATCGAATCACTATCTCTTGAATCACTGAAAAAGGCCGGACGGACTCTGGCTAAAGGCGGGACGACATGGCGAAGCTATTCGCGGTGACGATCATTGTAATCGCAATTGCGTCGGCGATTCCCATCGTGATGCACATATGGCCCATGCCACAGGACATCTCCGTGCACGGGCACCTGATCGACGAGCAGTACACCGATACCATGTGGGAAGCCGGCATTTCGTTTTTGGCCTCGCAGTTCCTGCTGGGTTTTTTTGTCTGGAAGTTCTCCAGCCCCGAGCCGGGCGCCAAGGTTAAGAATTTTCCGGGAGGCGCCGCAGGACTGGTGATCGCAGCTTTTCTGCTGGTGGGCACAGAGTGCCTGGCGCTGGGCGTGTTTGGCGTGAAGGCTTGGGCCAGCGTGTACTTGACTCCTCCGGCGGCGGACGCAATGCCGGTTCAGGTGCAGGCCGGGCAGTTTGCGTTTTATTTCCGCTACCCCGGCCCGGATGGAACTTTTGGGCCGCTTCATCCCGAGCAGATCAGCCAGGCCAACGCCAACTTCTTCGGTCTTGATACCACGCACGATCAGGATTCCAAAGACGATATCGTAACCGCGGAGATGGCGATTCCGGTGAATCGCGAAATCCATTTGCTGATGCATGCCGAGGACGTGGGGCATTCCTTCTACGTGCCGGAATTGCGCGTGCAGCAGGATTTTGTCCCGGGACTGGACGTTTCGGTGCACTTCACAGCCACGAAAATCGGCAAGTACGAGATTGTGTGTACGCAGCTTTGCGGGCTGGGGCATTACAACATGAAGGCGTATCTGGAAGTGATGTCGCAGGACGATTACGACAAATGGATTAAACAACAGGCGGCGCTGCAGTAGCGGCCGCGGCTGGCGGCAGTGCAGCTGCGGCTCGCTGCTCTTGCCGGACAGCCGGGAGCCTGCCCGGAGCGAAGTCGAACGGGCGGTTGTCTCTACGTTTTCACGTGGGCGTTTTCGATTCGCGACTGGAACATCTCAACGTCTCTCTAGGGGTGAATACAATGCACGATACCGCACACGCGGTGCACGGAGCTCCGACCAGCTTTATTCGGAAGCATGTTTTCAGCCTTGATCACAAAGTCATCGGCAAGCAGTATTACGCGCTGGCGTTGCTCGCGGCGCTGGTTGGAATGTTCCTCTCCTGGATCATGCGCATCCACCTGGGATGGGGCAGTTTCGCAATTCCCGGATTGCATCTGCTCTCGAAGAACGGTGCGCCGGGCAACGTGATGACGCCGGAGTATTACCTGCAATTGATGACCATGCATGGAACGATCATGGTCTTCTTTGTGCTGACGACCGCGCCGTTCGCCGCATTCGGAAATTTCTTCCTGCCGATTCAGGTGGGAGCGGAGGACATGCCGTTTCCGCATTTCAACATGATGTCGTTCTGGGTCACATTTGTGGGCTTCCTGGTTCTGGTGACGTCGTTCTTTGTGGGCGACGGACCAACTTTGGGAGGCTGGACGCAGTATGCGCCGTTGAGCGCGATCGGTTCAGTCGGCGGTCCGGGCGAGGGTCTGGGCGTAGTCCTGTGGGCGTGTTCGATTGGTATTTTCTGCATCGGGCAGTTGCTGGGTTCGTTGAACTTCATCACCACCACGCTCGACATGCGCACCAAAGGCATGTCGCTGATGCGGCTTCCGCTTAGTGCCTGGGCCTGGTTCATTACCTCGATCATGGGGTTGACGGCATTCGCGGTGCTGATGCCGGCCTGCATCCTGCTGATTCTCGATCACGTTGCCGGAACCAGTTTCTTTGTGCCTTCAAACCTGGTGATCAATGATCAGGTTTTGCCGCACACTGGTGGATCGACGCTTTTGTGGCAGCACCTGTTCTGGTTCTTCGGGCATCCCGAGGTTTACATCGCAATCGTGCCTGGGATGGGCATTGTTTCCCACGTGCTGATCACCAACATGCGGAAGCCGATGCTGAGCCACCGGGTGCTGATTTACGCCATGGGATCGCTGGCCGTCCTCAGCTATATGGTCTACGGGCACCACATGTTCGTCAGCGGGATGAATCCTGTCTCCTCGCTGGCGTTTTCGTTTCCCACGCTGATCATTACGATTCCGTCCACAATCGTCGTGCTGATTTGGCTGGGCAGTTTGTATGGCTCGAAGTTGCGGATCAACGCGGCGTCGCTGTTCGCGCTGGGTTTCGTTTCGATGTTCATCAGCGGCGGCGTGAGCGGATTTTTCCTGGCGCAGCCCTCGATCGATATCATGCTGCATGCGACTTATTTTGTGGTCGGGCACTTTCACCTGGTGATGGGCGTGGCGGCCATGTTCGGAATTTTCGCCGGAACTTATTTCTGGTTTCCGAAAATGGTCGGGCGCATGATGAACGAGACTTTAGGCAAGGTTCATTTCTGGATGAGCTTTGTGGGCGCGTATTGCATCTTTATGCCGTTCCACTATCTCGGCATTGCCGGGAACGTGCGGCGCTACCAGGCGTTCACGGACGATTACCTGATCCCGCTGATCCCGGTGCACAAGTTCATCACGATTGCCGCGTTGTTCACAGGATTCGCCCAGCTCATTTTTCTTTACAACCTGATCCACAGCCGGTTCTGGGGAAAGCCTGCGCCGAACGACAATCCATGGGAAGGCACATCGCTCGAATGGAGCACGGCCACGCCGCCGCCGCATAACAATTTTGGCGACAAGATGCCGGTGGTGTACCACGATCCCTACCAGTACAGCGTGGAGGGTGCGAGCACTGACCATGTGATGCAGACCTCGCCGGAGAATCTTGGGAACGCGCCCGACGAGAAGTAGTGCGGCGACTGAACACGAAACGATCTTTACTTTTACGCCACGAAGTTTTGAAACGGAGAGTCCGCAGTATGGCGACCACGGTCCACGAACCGCCGAAAATCGAGCCCGAGCGCGTACCGAGCCAGGGATCAGGCAATGGAGGCTGGCGGAATCTGGCGCCCGCCGACGGGGCCCTGCGAAGGGTTCAGTCATACTCTCCTCCGCCCGCGAGCACCGGCATCTGGGTGATCATGGCGTCGATCACCATGAGCTTTGCCGCCTTCACCAGCGCTTTGATTGTCCGGCAGGGGACTGCGCCCTTGCAGCCCATCACCCTCCCCCCTGTGCTTTACCTGAACACTCTGGTGATTATTGCGAGCAGCGTGACTCTTGAAATCGCGCGGCGGCGGATTGCGGCGTTCATGGGCGGGAAAAAAGATCAGGGCGCGAATCCGGCGATGTGGCTCTACATAACCTTCGGCTTAGGGCTGCTTTTTGTTGCGGGGCAGACCTTTGCGTGGGTGCGGCTGAGAGCCCAGGGATTCGGGCTGGCTGCGAATATCAGCTATTCGTTTTTCTACGTGCTGACGGTAATGCATGCCCTGCATCTGCTGGGAGGGCTGGCCGGTATGGCGCGCGTGATCGGGAAATTGCAGAACGCCACCCTGCGAAGAAGCACACTGGATGCGACTTCGCGGTACTGGCATTTCATGGGTGTGCTGTGGGTGTATCTGCTTTTGCTGCTTTGGATGAAGCTCTGAACGAAGCTCTTGAACGACGACGCTCGAACCCAGTCAAAGGTGGGAGGAGACTTGAGCCAAGCCGATCTTTCGATTCACGCGCAAGTGTCGCGGTCCGAGGCGACGGAGGTAATGACTGCTCCGACATTTTCGGTTCCCGCAAAGAAAATGGCGATGTGGCTGTTCATCATTGCCGACAGCGCTACGTTTGCAGGCTGTCTGGTGGCGTACGGATTTATCCGTAACGCAACTCCCAATTGGCCGCGGCCGTTTCACGGCATCACCAACGTCGCGCTGATGACGCTGATCCTGCTGACCAGCAGCCTGACCATGATGTTTGCGGTGCGGCATGCGGATCTGGGCGACAAAGCGAAAGCCTTCCGCTGGACGCTGATTACGGCGGTTTGCGGGATCATGTTTGCCGCGCTGCATCTTCGCGAATGGTTCGGAATGATCGGCGAAGGAGCCACGCTGTTTCATAATCCGTGGGGCACGCCGCTGTTCAGTTCGCTGTTTTTCAGCATTACCGGGCTGCACCTGCTGCACGTAACCGGCGGGGTGGTGGCGCTGCTCGCAGTGGGAGTGCGCTACCGGGGCGGCCGATACAACGCCGATGACCTGGAAATTACGGGACTCTACTGGCACTTCGTGGATTTGGTCTGGATGTTCGTGGTGCCGCTGGTCTATCTCTTGAACCTGGCCCACTCTTGAATCTGGCTCACTGAATCGAAAAAGAAGCAGGAGCGAATTAACCGGAGCGAACTGACTATGACTACCGCTGGAGAACACAAGAGCAGTGCGGGGAAAGATATTGCCGTGTACGGGTGCCTGTTGGCGCTGGCGGCGATACAGTTCTTCATTGCCTACCAGAACATCAGCGCGTCGCAAATGCTTGTGCGCATGCTGATTGTGGCGATTATCGAGGCCGGGGTGGCCCTTCTGTTCTTCATGCACTTGTGGGAGAATCGCGGGCTGAAGTGGTTTGTGATGATTTTCACAGTTGCCGTGATCCTGGGGATGCAGTACGGTTGGACCGACAGCTTCCGGCTTTCCAATGGCGTGCCGTGGGCGAAGTAGGAATCCGGTTTCCGGCGCTCGGCTTCGGGCTTCCGGCTTTCGGAAGGGGCAGAACCTGATGAGGCTTTGGAGAAGAATCGGGATTCTCGGGATTGCACTGGCGGGGTTAATTATCCTGCTGGCGCCCGTGCCGGCTTTTGCCCAGAGTTGCGCGCTCTGCTATACGCAGGCCGCGTCCTCGGGGGCGCGGATGATTCAGGCATTGCGCAGCGGGATTCTGATCCTTATTGTTCCTCCTACGCTGGGAACGATTGGCGTGATTTGTGTTATGTATCGCAAGCGGAATCAGGTTCGCGGGACGGAGTCCGGTGACGACTGGCACGCGGTATCCGATGACGGATGGAGCAAAGACTGAAAGACTGGTAGAATCGCAATCCCACACGTGATAGCCAAAAATCCATCTCTCGAAACGCCTCTTGAAATGCTGCGGTCGAAGCTCCGGGACTATTACACGCTGACCAAGCCCGAGGTGAACCTGCTGATTCTGATGACCACGTCAGCGGGCTATTACCTGGCTTCGCGCGGGCCGATGCGAATCGTCGGGTTGCTGAACACGCTGCTGGGAACGTTACTGGTGGCCAGCGGCACGGCGACGCTGAATCAGTGGATGGAGCGAGTTTGGGACGGGCAGATGCGCCGAACGGCTTCGCGCCCGCTGCCTTCCGGCAGGCTCACCAGCCGCGAGGCGCTGGTGTTTGGCATTTTGCTCAGTGTGGCGGGAGGGCTCTACCTGCTGCTGGCGGTGAATCTTCTGGCGGCCCTGCTGGCGGTTTCTACGTTGCTGTCGTATCTGCTCGTCTATACGCCGCTCAAACGAAAGACGCCGCTGTGCACGCTGCTGGGGGCGTTTCCGGGCGCGATGCCTACGCTGATTGGCTGGGCGGGCGGGTCGGGGCGCGTCGATGGGCAGGCCTGGTTGCTGTTTGCGATTCTCTTCCTGTGGCAGTTTCCCCATTTCCTGGCCATTGCGCTGATGTATCGCGAGGACTACAGCCGCGCCGGGTATCACATGTTGCCCGCGTTCGATCGCGAGGCGCGCTTCACTCGCGTGGAGATTGTGGGTTTCTCGCTGCTTCTGGTGCTGGCTACAATGTTACCGCTGGCGGGTCGGGGTGGCTGGCTGTATGGAGTCGGCATGAGTGTTGCAGGCGCGTTTCTGCTCTACTACGTGGGCAAGCTGGCAGCGTCGAACTCGAAGGTTTTTGCGGGGCGTCTGCTGCATGCCTCGGTGTTGTATCTGCCTGTCGTTCTTGTCATCATGGTGGCCGCGAAGAAGTGACGTTCGCGGTTGCCGTTCGATTCTTCTTTTTGTTCCCAGCGCGAATCTTTCTCTGCCTCGACAGCTACTAGGCTGCCTAGTTTTACGTCTCGGCTTTCTATGGGCGCCTTCCGCAATTCATCTTCGTGCGCTCAAGGCGAAGTCAAACGCGGCGGACAAAGCTTGCCCTGAGCGAAGCCGAAGAGAGTGTCCGCCCTACGCGTGCGGCGCGTCTTTCGGCATATTCCCGGGTTCATCTTCTGAGGGATGAATTCGCTCGGGAATTGATTCGACTCGTCGCACTAGACATAGTGCGCGTCCCTCGTTCACACTTTCTGCGACGCGAGCGCCCCTGGAGGAAGCAAGATGGAGAGGAAAGCGTTCAATCGAGCGGGAAGCATCCTCGCCGTTAGCGTGGTCAATCGCTTTGCGATAAGCACTGTCTTGATCGTGCTCACGAGTTGCGTGTCGCTGAGCGCGCAAAATGTGGTGTTGACCGGTTCGATTGGCGGACGAGTCACCGACCCGAGCGGAGCGGTGGTGCCAGGAGCATCCGTCGTGGTGCAGAATCTTGCGACCGGGGTGCAACGGTCTGCTCAAACGAACCATGGGGGACTCTACCGCTTTCCGGCGGTAATGCCGGGCACTTATTCCGTAACCGCGAGCCACAAAGGATTTCGCGATATCCAGGCCCTGGTGCGCGTGCTGGTGGGAAGCACGACGTCGCAAGACATTCAACTTCGGGTGGGAGGCAGCGTCGACACGGTGCGAGTAGCCGCGACGACGCCGCTGCTGCGGCCGGCGGAATCTTCCGCCAGCACGTTGATGGAACAATCTTTGATCGAGGAATTGCCGCTCAACGGGCGAAAGTACACCGACTTCATGGTGCTCACGCCGAATACCAGCTACGACGGCGACACGGGCCTGGTGAGCATTGCCGGTCAACAGGGCGGAGAAGATTCCGGTTACGCGAATGGAAACGGGTCGAACGCTTTTACCGTGGACGGATCGAATGCCACCAGCAATTACTTCGCCGACATTGTGGGGCGCAATCGCATTCCTTACCTGTATGGGGAGGATGCGATCCAGGAGTTCCAGGTTTCGGTGAGCCCCTACTCGGCGGTATATGGCGGAGGGGCGGGCTTTGTGAATGCGGTAACGCGGTCGGGAAGCAACGTGTTTCACGGCAGCGCGTTCTATTACAACCGGAACTCCGCGACGGGAGCGAATGATGCGATTGACAAAGCTGTCGGCAATCCCAAGCCGGAAGATGCTTTGCAGCAATTCGGCGCGGGGGTGGGCGGGCCGGTCGTGCGGAATCGTTTGTGGTTCTTTGTGGATTACGAACAACAATTGCGAAACAATCCGATTCCGGTGATCAACACGGCGCTGGCAACGACCCCCGCGAACCTGGCGAATTTCCTGAGCGCAAATTTTGGAATTCCAGCCGGGACCACGTTACCCGCGCCAAACGCGCCCCTGCCGATACCGGGAGCCGACACCGCGCCTGATCCGACCAACCCCGTATATCTGCAACAAGTGGCGAACACCGTGAACGCGCTGAACTCGAATCTCGGAACCAAGGCGAGGCAGCGCAACGATCTCGTGATTACGCCGCGGCTGGACTACCAGGCGAGCTCCCGCGATGGCTTGTTCCTGAGCTTGAACGTGAACCGCTTCAACTCGCCCGGAGGCGTGATCATTGACCCAACCGTCGGAAACTACGGGACGCAGACGCTGGCGAACGCCTACGTGCACACTTTCCAGGCCAGCCTGGGATGGACGCATACGTTCTTCTCGACATTGCTGAACGAGTTTCACGCCAGCACTTCGCAGGACAACGAGATCTCCACGCCGACCGGACTGGCTCCGAACACGCCCACGCTGATATTGGATAGCCCCGCCGCTTTCGTTCTGGGCAACGCTCCGTTCTCGGTGGGAAGAGTTTTTGAAAGGCAGTATTCGCTCGCCGACCGGATCGACTACGTGATCGGCAAACACACGTTGCAATTCGGTTTCGATTTCAATCGCGCGTGGGATTCGGACAACAATGATGGTGGCGCGGATCCGAACGAGGCCGTCGAGTTTGGATCTTTTCTTGGCAGTTACGAATTTTCGAATCTGGAAGCGTTCGCGCTCGGCGAATACAACAACTTCAGCCAGTCTTCGGGGAATCCGACTTTTTCTTTCGCGGTGCCTTACTACGGATTTTACGTGCAGGATTCGTTCCGGGCTTTGCCGCAGTTGACGCTGGAAATGGGCTTGCGCGAGGACTTCCAGGTTTATCCGCAGCCGGCGGAAAATCCGGGGTTTCCGCTCACCGGGCAGTATCCCAACCAGTTTCGGCGGCTGGCGCCGCGCATCGGATTCGCCTGGCAGCCGGCGTCGAAGACCGTGGTGCGCGGGGGGTTCGGAGACTTCTACACCAACATGAACGGTCTGAACTACCGCAACGCGGTGGTCTCGAACGGACTGGCGTCGCAACAGTCTTCGGTGAATGCCAGTTACGTTTCAGGCGCGCCCAACCAGCAGCTGCCGACGTTCCCGAATATTCTGCCGAGTGATTCGCCGCTGTTCCAGGCATCGCCGGATATTTCGCTGATCGCTCCGCAGTTTCGCGTGCCTTACATCCTGCAGGCGAGTCTGCAGATTGAGCGCGAGATTTCCGAGAACACAACGGTAAGCATCGGCACCATGTGGAATCACGGTGTGCACATTCTTTCGGGCAGCGCTTATGACTTGAATCTGAATCCGTTGCAGGGCACGACGTCGTACATCGTGTGCGCTGCCAACGCAACCACAGCGCCATGCAGCGGGCCGACGATCACCCTGCCGAACATGGACAATGGCCTGCTGAGCGAAGGCCGCATCAACCCCAACCTGGGGCAGATCAACGAACTGATCAGCCCGGCGCAAAATTATTACAATTCTTTCTTCGCGCAACTGCAGCGCCGCGTGTCGCAAGGGCTTTCTCTGCAATTTTCTTACACCTTTGCCAAGAGTGCGATGCTCGATGGGATGGACTTCAACAATCAGTTCGACTTCAGCAACACGCATGCTCCTTCGCTGCTCGACCAGCGGCATCGCATCAGCCTGGCGGGCGTGTACCGGCCGGAGTTGGAACGGTTTATTCATTCGAGCACGGGGCGCGCGGCACTTTCGGGCTGGAGGCTGAGCAGCGTGATGGAGTTTTCTTCGGGGCGTCCGTATGCGGCGATGTTGAGTCCTGCGTGCACGAGTTCGACTATGTCGTTCAGCAATTGCGACGGCGCCGATGGGAACCTGAACGACACTGCATTTAATCAGGACACCGCGAACACGGCTGGCGGCATCAATGGAGGCGGGCCGACGCCCGGGATTGGGCTGAATTCTTTCTACGGGCCGTGGCTGGAGAGAATTGATGTTGGACTGGCCCGCAGTTTTTCTATCAGAGAAGGCAAGGAACTGGAATTTCAGGCGCAGGCATTTAATTTGTTCAACCACGCCAACTACTATGTGCAGAACGGCGACGGCATCAACCAACTGCAATACAACCCGATCGGCACGAACTGCGGCGACGGGGCAACGCTGAACCAGACATGCTATCTGGTCCCCAACTCCGGTCCGGGGAATTTTGGAACGTTGCAGGAAATCAGCCCGAACGGACTGCCCCGCGTGCTGCAGTTTTCAGCGCGATTCACGTTCTAGATTTATTTTGAGTTTGATCTTCTTCTCTGCGACCTCTGCGGCCCTTCTTAGCGTCCTCTGCGGTGAAAGCTTTTTCCAGGGCTCAGAAGGGGCCTTGAACCGCAAAGTTCGCGAAGAAAGGCCGCGAAGATCGCAAAGAAGAACCGTCAACCCGCCCTGCGTTTAGATTACGGCCGAGGAACTCGTGCCGGTCGCCAGGAATACGTCGGCTACTTCCTGTCCGGCGATTTCCACGAAAGCCTGGACCACGATCGGATCGAATTGAGAGCCTGAGTCGGCTAGGAGTCGCCGTATCGCTTCTTCGTGAGGAAAACCTTTGCGGTAAGGACGATTCGACCTCATGGCGTCGTACGCGTCAATGACCGCGACGATTCGCGATTCGATGGGGATCTCGCCGGCCTTTAGCCCAACGGGATAGCCGCGTCCGTCATAGCTTTCGTGGTGGTGCAGAGCATAGAGACTGGCTTTGCCGAGGCCCGGAACGAGACGAAGAATCGACCAGCTGTATTCCGGATGCTTGTTCATCACGGCGCGTTCTTCGTCGGTCAGCTTGCCTTCTTTTCTCAGGATCGAGTCAGGGATGCCGATTTTCCCGATGTCGTGGAGAAGAGCGGCGACCTCCAGTTGATCCAGCTCGGTTTCCTCGATGCCTAATTTTCGCCCAACGCGGACTGCCCACTCTGCAAGGCGAGTGCTGTGGACACCAGTGCCCGGGTCGCGTAGATCGAGCAACTGGCTGAAGCCGAAGATCGCCGACTTGAGCAGGGAGCTTTTTTGCTCTTCAAGTTCCTTGATCCGCAAGCTGTCTGCCGTGTTCGACAGATTAGCTGCGAATTCCTGAATCGAGCTTTGCGTCGCTGTTCCCATGAGTTATTTCATCCCCAGGTTATTGCAGCCCAATTATTTCAATCCCAGGCTGGTGCGCCACGCTTGCACGGCCTGATACGTATCCAGGCGCCCGTTCCCCAACTGCGGGTCGGAAATGTTTTGAGCGTGCGCCAGCGCCTTGGCAGCCTGAGGTTCCCAGCTGGGAAGGTTGGCGCCGCCCAGCGAAATTGAAACCCCGAGCAGGCTTAATGAGATCCCGCCTCCAGAGCTGGATTGTGCGTTGTATTCCGAAACCATCAGCGCAGTGGTTCCCGTTACCAGCGGGGTGCTGAAAGAAGTTCCCCATCCTGCGGCATAGGTTCCGTAGGGATAGGTGGTCATCACGCCTTCGCCGGGGGCAGCCAGCCAGACCGGCGGCGCTCCGTAGTTGGAGAAGGTCGACTGAGTATCCTGGTTGCTTGTGGACGCGACGTCGATCACGCCCTTAAGCGCGGCCGGGTAGACGGTAGTCTGCTCTCCGCTGTTGCCCGCGGCGGCCACGCAGATCACACCACTCGCGGTCGCGTAACTCACCGCGTTCGCCAGCTGCTGCGAAGAGGTGGTGTAGTTGAAGCTCATGTTGATCACTTTGGCGCCGTGAGCGACTGCGTAGTAAATGGCCCGCAGAATGTCGGAGTTATAACCGGTTCCGTTCGCCTGGAACGCTTTCAGGGGCAGAATCTTGGCCTGCGGGGCTACAAGATGAATAATGCCGGCCGTCATGGTGCCGTGGCCGAAGGCGGCGTAGTTGGGGTTTCCATCGAGTACTGCAACGGTGGATTGATCGAGCACCGCGACCGTGGACTGGCTGACCTGCGCAGTCTGAACATTGTCGCCGTCGAGAACGGCAACGGTGGACTGGCTCACGTCGCTCATTTCCGAGCCGCCGCTCTGGTTGCGCGTGAAGTCGTAGCCGGTCAACAAAACATTCTTCAGGACGGGATGATTAGGATCAACGCCGGTGTCGATATCCGCGACAACCACTCCGGAGCCCGCAGTGTTGAACGCGCTTTGTGTCGTTCCCGTTCGGATGAGCGTGTTCGCCGGCTGGTACACATAGCCATGCCACACGGTGGTTCCGTAATAAGAGTACGGAGCTTCATCGTTCAGGTACGTTGGCACCGCGCCCGCCGAAGCTCCCTGGGTCTGGACGAACTGGTCAGTTTCGATCGAGACCAGTCCCAGCAAGTTCAGGTTGAGCAGGGAGGTAAGCGGAGCGAGCGCCGAGGGAATTTCGATCATGAAAAGCTGCCCTTGCGGATCGCCCAGGCTTTCCACCGTGGAGCAACCGAGTAGTGCGCAGAGATTCAGAATGCCGTTCAGGCCGAGGCTGTCGCTGACCACCAGGCGGGTCTGCGGAACTGCCTGAGCTGCCGATGTTTGCGCACTCAGAGTTTGCGCTCCAAGACCCAGGCACAGCAGAAACGCCAGGCAAGCACGGAAAATCCTCGATTGGTAGAACTGGTCGTTCGAAAATTGGCTGGTTCGCATGGTTCTCACGGGTTCCCCTTTGACTCGGCCGGGCCTAGGTTTCTGCTCCTGCTCGAGTCTACGTAAAAGTTAGAAACTTCAAAACTTACACGCGTAATTCGTACGGGTTACTTTTCGGGGTTACCTTCGGGCCATCCGGCGAGAAGGCATCCACCTAATCCAAGTGTTTTCTATCAGTTGGCTTGCCTTGGATTCCGTACAGGGGGAGAACAATGGCATCAGACTTGTCTCGGCTGACCGAGATGGAGAGGCTGTTTGTAGCGTTAAATTCGAACTGAAATTCACCAAACTGATTTGTTGACGTCTCTGCAATCGGGCGCCTGCCATCCTGCAGGAGCACGGCTAGGCCTGAAGCCGCGCGCTTACCCCTGCGGCTCAGGACTTGGCCCACCAGGGCAGCCTGATGCGCTTCGCGGTGCGGTTCTACACGAAGATCAATGTAGTATTCGTCGGTTTCATAGAGAAACTGCCGTGCTGCGACCGAACCGCGCATTCCCGCGGGGACGGGCGCGAGACTGGAATCGAATAACAGGCGAAAGCCGAGGCTTTTTTCGGGCGTGATCGTCGCAAACTGGCTTTTGATAACGCGGACGACGTCGGAGGGCGGGGTTAGAGCGCTTTCTGCCTGCCCTATGGCATGGACGATCTGCCATGTATTCAATACGTTGGCGCACTTGGTGCATCCCTCATCGACGTGTCGCTGCATGGTCATTTTTGTGCCCGTCGCCACCAGGTTCCTCGCAAAATCTGCCCAGGATGCGTCGCTAAAGTGCTTCACCAGAACCTCCGCCGGGGGGAGCGGACCAGACTGCTTGTGGTCACTCCAGCCTTGCTTTCTCTTAGATCTTTATGCTGGCTCTGTGGAATAAGGGCAGTGGCGGAGTGAAAAAATATAGGGGCGGAGAAATAAACTTTCGGGAGTCAGGCCTTGCCCACGAGAATGAATGGAGCCCATTGATAACAATGGGGATAACTGGCTCGCAGCTGTAACATCGCCGAGCGCAAGGCCTCGGCTTTGGACTCGCCCTTACCCAAACGGCTGTAGAAAGCGGTCATGAACTCCGCCGTGCTTGTGTCGTGGACGTCCCAGAGGCTGAGGATCAGCGACTGCGCCCCGGCATGGAGAAGACCTCGGGCAAGGCCGATTAGCTCATCGCCGGCGGCGACCACGTTGAGGCCGGTGGAGCATCCGCTGAGCGTGATCAGTTCGACCGGAAGGCGGAGCTGGTAGAGGTCGAACAGGCTGAGGAACGAATCTCCCATGCGGATGGCGGAGAACATGGGATTGTCCTGGCGGAAGCGGCCGTGGGTGGCGATGTGAATCAGGCGACTCGCGGGGCCTTTTTCGCGCAGGACACTTACGGTTGCGTTCTGGCCGACGAACAATTCTGCGCGGTCGAGCACTCCGGTGAGCGCCTGGACTTCGTCGAGGATCGCAGGGGCTTGGGGATCCGGGATGCCGAATACTAGAGAAGCTCCCGAGGAATTAGCGGTCCGCGTCTGGCAGAGCGCGTAGATGCTGGCGCTGGGTGAATAGGAGACGGTATGGCGATCAATCAAGTGCTGCTGGCCGTCGAAGAGTGCGTGGAAGGGTACGTAGTGGAGCAGACCGTGCGGCACGAAGATCAGATGATGGGCATTCAGCTTGGACGCCACGGGAGCGATCAGTTCGTCATAAAGTTCTTTGAGATGCGCTTGAGTGGTTTGAAGCAAGGAATCGTGAACGGTTTCGAGATATTGCGGGCCCAGACGGAACTTTGAGAGCTGGAACTGAAGGAGGCGCAGCAGTCCGGCGATTCTAGGTTCAAGGGTTACGGGAATAATTTCGAGAATCTCTCGCCCCAGCAAACACAGGAGGATGCGGTCGCGGACCTGGAAGTACTCGACCAGTAAGGTATCTTCGGAGATTGCAGAGCGAATGGTTGCGATGGGAACGTGGCTGGGCATTTGCAGGCCAGCCTGGGCGGCGTCGGCGTCGGTGGCGTCGTGCAGGATGCGCACCAACTCTTTTTCGTGACGCTGGGCTTTCTTTTCGAGAGCGGCGATGCGATCCGGGGACTGTTGCTCGGGCTGAAGCTGCTCACGTTCGATCAGGTTGTAGTACCAGTTGAGTTCTTCACGCAGTTCCTGAATCGAACGCACCAGGTCGCTCTGCCCGGGAGTTTTTTCGGTGAAGGCCGGCGCCGGGCGGGCGAAGAGGTCCATGAGGCTGCGCGATTTTGCCTGTTCCACATAGGTGAAGGCTTCTTCGGCGGCGCTCGGGCTATCTGGTCGAGCATTCTCCCGAGCAAGGCAGAGTTCGACCAGATTTTCGTAGACCTCCAGCCGATTCTTGATGAATGAGACCTTCAGCTCTTCGCCGCGCAAGTTTCCGCGCAGCGTCTCCAGGGACTCACGGGCGCTTTGGTAGGACGCGTAGGCCTGGTCGCGATCGCCTTTGGCTGAGTTGATGTTGCCCAGCAGAAGATTTGTCTCATACGAGAGGACAGGCGACTCCAGCCCAAGAACCTTCTCGAGGGCAGCGGTGGCGTGCTGGAAGGCTTGATCGGTTTCGCCCGTCCGTATGGCAATTCTTGCCAGCAAAAGCTGAGCCATCACGGCTTTATTCTTCCACTTGAGCTCCATGAACGATTTCAGGGCTTGCGCGCAATAGCGCCGCGCCTCGAAGTATCGTCCTTCCTCAAAGTAGGCGAGGGCTCTATACAAATCGATCAAGGAAGGCCACGCCCGGTTCTTTTCTTTAACAAAAATTTCGCGCGCTTCGGAATAGAGCTTGAGCCCTTCGAAGGCGTGCCCCTGCTGGGCTGCCGCCATCGCCGAGAAGGCCAGACACTTTGCGGTCTCGTATCCCATGCCGAGCTTGTGGAATCCTTCATAGCCCTGCTGCGATAATTCTGCGGCTTCCGCGCTTAGATTCAATTCGAGATAGAGCTCCGATAAATCGAGATTGCACAAGGCCTGGTGATAGGCATCGCCGATTTTCTTCGCGTTGACCCGCGTCGCCCGCAGCATTTCAATGGCGCGACTGTATTCGCCGCGCAGGTAGTGAAGGTAGGCGATGTTGTAATCCGCCTGGGTCACGAGCAGCGGCATGCCGTGCTCTTCGCAGAACTGGCGGGCCCGCGCGTAGGAATCGAGAGCTTTGGGAAAGAGGTTCAGGCTGATGTAGCAGGTGGCCATGTTGCTGAGGACGGCGGCAATTCCCTCGGGATCTCTTTCTGGCGGCAGTCCCTGATAGGCGCGCTCATAAGCGGCGAGGGCTTCGTCGAAACGATCTTGCCGGTAGTAGATATTTCCAAGGTTGATATCGAGGCGAGCCAGCCGCCAGGAATCACCCTCGTCGGTGAAAATTTTGCGGGCGCGCTCCGCGGCGGCGAAAGCGCGATTGTATTCGCCCATGAGGAGCAGTGGTTGCATGGAACTGCTCAGGGTTCGCGCGACCTGGTTGGTTTCTCCGGCGGCTTCGAAAAGAGCTGCGGCCTGCTCGTGATGATCGGCCGCGGCGGCGTGTTCGCCCTTTACGTAGAGGACGTTGGCTTTTGCCCGCAGAGCGGTGGCTTTGGATTCTTTGTGTTTTAGTTTTTGCGAAATCGCTATGGCAGCATCGGCGAGGTGGAGCGCCCGAGACACATCCACTCGAACCTGTTCGCGCACTTTCTCGGCGAGTTCGGATACGACTTCGGGTTGCAACAGAGAACGGTGTTGTTGGAAAAACTTCTGCCTGCGGGCGTCGTTGGGGAGACTCGCCAGTTCCTGCAGCAGTTGCCCGCGATTGGGCTTGCTTCGAGTCTTGCTTCGGGCTTTGCTTCGAACTCGAGTCACTGGAATCCCTTTTCTTCCAGCAGTTGGCGCATTTTCTTCAGGCAGCGGCCACGGATGAAGCCGATGGAGCCGGAGGCGATGCCAAGTTCCTTGGCTACTTCCTGGTAAGGACGCGGCGGATCATCGAAGAAAAGCATGCTCACCATGCGGCCGCATCGGGGGGGCAGCGCTGCCATGGCCTCGCGAACGCTCTGCTCCCGTTGCACTTGATAGAGCATTTCCTCGGGAAGATCTTTAGAACTAGCACCAGCACTGGCGTTGCGCTCGTCTTCTCTACGGCGGTCGAGGACTTCCGGGTCGTCCACCAGATTCAGCCGATCTTTTTTCCAGCGCAGGCATTTGTGAAAGCTGGCCTGCATGAGCCATTTGGCGATCGCCTTGGGCTCGCGCAATTGCGGCAGACTTGAAAGCAGGTCGAGACAAACGGCCTGAAAAATGTCGGCTGCGTCTTCCCGTGGCAGGCCGAATTTGACAGGGATGGAGAAAATCAAATTCTTATATTTTTCGATCAGCGCCGACCATGCGGCCTGGTTACCCTTGCGACATTCGCGAACCAGGCGCTCGTCGGACCATGCGACTTCGCGGGCCGCGGGGGCTGCTTTCACTGTTTTGCACCGGACTGCTTTGCGCCGGATGGCGAGCCGTTTACGCTCAAGAAATAAAGTTGTTCAACGTTCCATAGCGTGGTCGGCTCGAGAATGGCGGGTTTGAAATTTGCCAGATTCTTTTTTGCGCCAACCAGGATGTTGGGCGTGGCGAGAAAAACATAAGGAGTGTTCGCGGCGATGATTTCCTGCACCTGATCGTAGAGCCTCTTTCGGTCTTTGTAGTTGAGCTGCACCATTTGCTTCTGCATCAATTGATCGATTTGCGATTCCCATTCCGTTGCGGGTTTTGTCTCGCCCAAGTGCCAAAGGTGCGTGCCACCGCTCGACAGCCATACATTCATCTCGGGATTCGGATCGGCGTCTCCGCCGCCCAGGGCCATGATGCTGGCTTCGTAGTCATAGGTTTGGAAAACGCGGTCGATGACGGCGCGAAACTCCAGCGGAACAATGTGAACATTCATTCCCAGCTTACTCAAGTCGTCCTGAATGATTGTGGCCATTTTCGTGCGCTGCGCGTTGGAGGTGCTGGTGAGGATGGAGAATTCCACCGGGCGGCCTTGAGGGTCGACGAGCTGGTCTCCTTTCCAGGAAAATCCTGCGGACTTCAACAAGTCCCGCGCGTGATCGACGGAGCGTGCAGGGTGAGGCAGAGCTTGATCGACCCACAGCTTGTTCGACGGGCTTACGTTTCCCCACAGTGCGGTCCCGCGTCCCGCGTACACCAGCTTGACGATGCCGTCGCGGTCAATAGCTGAAGAGACCGCTTGGCGAAATTTGAGATCCTTGAACCACGTCTGCTTTGCGGAAATCTCCGCCAGGCTCTTGGATGCGAGGTCGTTGAGGTTGAAAACCAGGAAGTTGTATTCGAGGCTGGGGCCGAGATCGAAAAGCTCAATGCCCCGGTTCGCCGCGTCTTTGGATAGCACGGAATAGTTTTCGGCACTGAGGCGGCTGATAATGTCGGTATCGCCGGCCTGGAAGCGCAGAACCTGCGCGTCTTCGTTCCCGACGAACAGGAAGACAAGTTCGTCGAGATAGGGGAGACGATTATTGTCGTGGTCAGCTTTCCAATAATAGGGATTCCGCTCGAGTACGATTTTCTGGCCGGGGACATATTCTTTCAGGCGAAACGGCCCCATGCCTGCGATTTCAGCGGGAGGCGTGTTGAGCGTCCACACCTGGGCGAACTTGCCTTCCTGATATGACTTCTCGAGGAGGTGACGCGGCATCATCGCCAGGCTGTCAAAGATGCGTTCGGCCGCGGCATAGGGTTCCGCGAGAGTGAAACGGACGGTGTACTGATTGATCTTCTGGACCGTGATCGGTTTTCCGCCGACGACCAGAAGATCGCGTTGCGGCGAATGCAGTTTTTCGTCGAGATATACCTCGAAAGAAAATACAACATCATCGGCATCGAAGGGTTGACCATCGGAAAAGTGGAGGCCGTGGCGCAGGTTCACGGTGAACACTCGGCCATCTTTGGAGATGGTCCACGACTTGGCCAGGGCGGGTTCGGTCTGCTGCGAGGCGCGGTTGATGTGGATCAAATCGGCCGTCAGGCGGCCGATTACTTCACGGGAAGGCGCGTCTGCGGCGGTTGCGGGATTCAGCGTCTTGGGCTCGCTGCGCTGACCGACGGTCAGGACGCCGCCGTAGTGGCCAACTTCGTTGTCAGTGATTTGTAGCTCTTCGCCGTGTTGCGGAGCCTGCGGCGGTGAAGAAAACGCCAAGGAATGAACCGCGGCGAGCAAGAGAACGGCGAGACCACCCAAACGGGGCATATGTGGGATCCGCGGGCCTGTTATTAGATTGAGCCAGATTGTAACTGCTGGTGAAAAGCATTCGCCACTGTGAGGTAACCAAGAGAGACAAGTACCAGAGCGAGTGCGGGAGCGAACATCCACCAGTAAGACACCAGCACGTTGTATTGTTGCAAGTTCGCCAGCAGGTTTCCCCAGCTGGGCATGGGCTCGCTGAGGCCCAGGCCGAAAAAAGACAGGGTGACTTCTGCGATCACATATTGAGGGACCAGCAGGGCGGCCTGGGTGAGCAGCGTGCCGTAGGTATGCGGTAAAACGTGGCGGCGGAGAATGTAGGCGTCCGACGCGCCGAAGCCTCGGCTGGCGGTTACATATTTTCGAGACCGGGCGCTGAGGACGATTCCTCGCACCAGGCGCGCCGGACGCGCCCATCCGATGGTGCCAATCACCGCGACCAGCAAGAGAAACGTTTGTGACGGACTGATGTGCAGCGGCAGGAATGCGCGGACGGCCAGCAGGACATAAAGCCAGGGCAGGACGAGAAAAAGTTCGGCCAGGCGCATGGCGGATTCGTCGATCCAGCCGGCATAGAAGCCTGAGATGCAGCCGATGCACACGCCGAGGAGCAACGAGATCGCAGTGGCGAGGAGGCCGGCAGCGAGGGAAATCTGACCACCGTAGAGGATTCTTGAAAACTGGTCGCGGCCGTAGTTGTCGGTGCCGGCGAGGAATATCTGCGCGGGAGCGTCTACGCCGAACAGATGCGTGTGGGATGGCAGGCCGCCGGCAATTTCATATTCGGAGCCGGAGACGAAGAAATGCACGGGATATTCCTGGTCGCGGGCCTCGGTGTATTCGTAGAGGCTGTCGGGACGAGCGACCGATTGATAAACAAAGGGACGGACATGCCAGTGTCCGCGAGCGTCCACAAAATGGAGGCGAGTTGGCGAGATGTAAGGGAAATCTCGATTTTGCATGGCGGGTTGATAGGGAGCGACGAATCCTGCCAGCAATATCGCCAGGTGCAGCGCTAGAAGAACGATTGCGGCGGCAATGAGTTTTTTCTTGCTCTTCATGCGCGATCCGATGCGTGATCCGTTCGGACGCGCGGGTCGGCGACCACCAGCATGATGTCGGCAAGGAGGCTGCCGAAGATCATGAACAAGGTGGACGCCATCACCACGCCAATCACAACGTATATGTCCCGAGAGAAGCAAGCTTCGAGCAGGAGCGGGCCCAGTCCGGGCCAGCCGGTAATGACCTCGACCAATAATGACCCGCTCAGCAATCCAGCGACGGACAACCCGAATAAAGAGATCAGCGGATTGGCGGCGGCGGGCAACGCGTAACGGAAGAGCAGTCTGGCCCGGGCGATCCCGTGTCCGCGCGCGGCCTGGATGAACGGCGCTTGCAGCACTTCAATCATGCTCGCGCGCACGTGGCGGACGAGAATCGGGAGACTCGCCAGTACCAGCGCGGTCACGGGAACGATCAGATGTGCGGCCAAATCACTCACCTGTCCCCAGGAACCGAGACGATCGAATCGGGCGGAGACCATTCCGCCAACAGGCAACGTGTGGGTCCGGATGACGAGGTAAAGAAGGCCGAGAGCCAGAACGAGTTCCGGCACCGAGAGAAGTAAGGAGGTGCTTGCGGAGGCGAGTTGATCGTCCCATCGGCCGCGGCGACTCGAGACCCAGACTCCAACTGGGACAGCAATCAGCCACGCCAGTGCCATGGCAAGCGTGGTGAGGAGCAAAGTGTTTCGGGCGCGCACCATGAGAAGACTTCTGACGGGCTGATTGTAGGCAAAGGAATAGCCCCATTCTCCGCGGAGAACCGACTTGACCCATCGGACATATCGCACCGGCAACGGTTGATCCAGTCCGTATTGCGATCGCAAGGCGGCAATCGTGTCTGAGGAAATTTGAGGATTTAATTTCATCTCATCGAAGAAACTGCCGGGGGCGAGGCTGCTGAAGAGGAAAGAAAGAACCGAGGCGCCGATCAGCAGCAGAATCGCGTGAATCACGCGCCGTTCGAGATATTTCATGCTCGGCCACATCTTCGATGCAGTGCTCAGCTTCATGCTCGACCACCGGCTCGGGCTGTCCGAAAAGACGACTCCAGAACATGGACGGATGCCAACAATTTGCGAGTCTGCGGATGTTGGGGACTGCGCAACACCTGCGAAGTTGATCCATGTTCGGCAATTCTGCCCTTATGCATTACTGCGGTGAAATCGGCGACTTGGCCTACAAGACTGAGATCGTGGGAAATCAGCAGGCACGTCAAAGAATGGGTTGCTTTGAGATCGAGGAGAAGATTCAGGATTTGGGCTTGGGTCGACAGATCCAAACCGGAAAGCGATTCATCGAGGATCAATAAAGATGGCGTGAGCGCGATTGCCCGAGCGATCGCCAGGCGCTGGCGCTGGCCGCCGCTCAATTGCAAGGGCGAGCGGTTTGCCCAATCCGGCGACAAGCCAACTTCTACCATCAATTCGCAAGCCCGCGCGCGCAATTGTTGCCCGCGTTCGCGATGCTGGATTTCCAGCGGCTCTTCAATGATTTGGGCCGCGGAGAAGCGCGGATCGAGCGCTCCCGCGGAATCCTGGAACACCATTTGAATTTTGGGGCGCAGTGGCGCGAGTTTTCGGTGGCTCCAGTGCGAGATTTCTTTTCCCTCAAACCAGATCTCGCCGCAGTCGGGTTTTTCCATCATCGCCAAACAACTTGCCAGCGTAGATTTTCCTGAACCGGATTCGCCGACCAGCGCGGTCAGACAGCCGGGGGTGATTTCGAAATTGACGTCCACGAGGGCATCAATCGCGAATTTATTTCGCGAGAACGGCGTGCGTTGCACATATCGCTTGCTCAACCCGCGCACTCTCATCAGTGCGGGCTGAAGCGCACGCGTGGCTGCTGTTTCAATTCCCATAGTTGAAACAACTCACTCGCCGATCGGGTTCCGGCACGATTTCCTCGGGGGATTCGATGTGGCAATCTGCGGTTCTCGCAGAACACCGCGGCTCGAAAGAGCATCCCCCACCCAACTGATCGAACCTGGTTGGACTTCCCGGAATTGCAGGGAGACGTTCCCGCTGCGCGAAACCTGAGATGTGATCCGAATGTTGCAGTGGCTCGGGAACCAACTGCAGCAAACCTCTGGTGTAGGGATGAAGCGGCCTGCGGTACACCTGTGCGACGGGGCCCGCTTCGACGATACGGCCGGCGTACATCACCAGGACTCGATCTGCGAAGCCGGCCAGCAGAGCTGGATTGTGTGTAATAAAGAGGAGCGCCGATCCGTATTTGCGATTGATATCGCGCAGAGCATTCTGAATCTCTGATTGCAAAGTCACGTCGAGAGACCGCGTGGGTTCGTCCGCAATCACCAGAGCGGGTCGACAGACCAGGGCTTGGGCGATAGCAACTCGATGAAGTTCACCTCCACTGAGTTGATGGGGATATGCCCGGCAAATCCGGTTCACATCGGTGATTCCGGCATCCTTGAGCGCGGACTGGACTTCCTTTTTGCGCTGCTTGCTTTTCCCGCTGCGGTGCGCCCGGATGACCTCGCTAATCTGATCTCCGGCACGCATCACGGGGCTTAGCGAGAGGCCGGGCTCCTGGAAAATCATCGCCACCTTTGCGCCGCGAACTTCCGCCCAGCGCGACTCGGGCGTACGGGACAGGTCTTCTCCCTCGAGAAAAATCGACCCTTCAGCTTTTGCACTTTCCGGCAGCAGGCCGAGAATGGAAAGCGCGAGCGTGCTTTTGCCTGATCCGGATTCTCCCAGGATGCCGACGACCTCTCCGGGAGCGATATCCAGGTCGATCTTGCGCAAAGCGGGAACGGGCTGCTGACTGTGCGCGTCGTAGCTCACGGTCAGGCCACGAACGCGAAGCAGCGGCGAGGCGCACGTAGACGGCATGGAATGAGGCGTCGACACGAAAACGGCAATCTCCCTACCTGACTGCAGATAGAACAAATTGTGACGGATGTAGTTGGAATTGCTTAATTACTGAGGTAATGGAGAGTTCGTGAAAACCCAGGGCGAGGGGTGGGTGCGATCAGAAAACTAGAGGCAGGTGATCGTGCTCTGGATGACGCAATCGGTCTGCGTCCTTAATCCGTGCGCCTGAATGAAAGATTGGGAGTAGTGCAGTCAGATGAATGCCGCCAGAACCCGCAGCGGAGAATGCGCGCGCCAGTGCTATGATTTCTGCCGACATGATGCCCTCGTCAGCCAAGCCCTCTCTCGCTCTCATTTTCTGCGGTTTCATTCTTACGGCCGTCATCTTGCGAAGTGTTTCGGCGTCGGCGCAAACCGCTCCGGCTGTCGCTCACGTGGACGCAACGCCGAGTCACATCATTAATTCGTTCGATCCCGACAGCGCGCTGGGGAGCTCGATCGATGTGCTCTCTCGCATGGATATCGACAGAGTCTATACGCCGCACATTATTCAGGAGTCGCTCTCGGCGGGCTGGGGACCGATCACTTACCGCAACAATACCGAATTGCGAATGGCCGCATGGCACTGGAACGAAAACGGCACGTGGAGCGACGCCGCACATCGCAGTGGATACTTCACGGGGAGCACGGACCTTAAAGATCCCATCCGTTACATACTCGCTTATGCGCTGCCGCACCGGGGCTTTGCCACCAGCGGAGATCGCCCGGTGCAGGGGCCAAACCTGACGTACTGGAAAAGCAATCCATACCTCACCAGCAGGTTCACTGGCGAAAGCGATGCCCTGCACCCGCAGTGGGTAGTGGTTGACCTGAGGGCGGAAAAGCCGGTCAACGCTGTGCGGATCGACTGGGCGAGCCCTTACGCAACTACTTATCAGGTGGAATATTGGACGGGCGGGGATGCGCTCGATTTTGACGCCGGCCCCAAGGGCGACTGGAAAATCTTTCCGTCTGGCGCGCTGAAGAAGGCGCAAGGCGGCACGGTGACTTTGAAACTGGCCGACACGCCGGTCCCGACGCGGTTTCTGCGCATCCTGATGACGGAGTCTTCGAACACATGCGACGAGCACGGATCGAGCGACGTCCGCAACTGCGTGGGCTATGCCATCCAGCACATCGCGGCGGGCGCCATGGACGGCAGCGGAGCGTTTGTCGAGGTCACGAAAGAACCCCGCGAGAAGCTGACGACATTCTGTGTTTCATCAATCGATCCCTGGCATTCCGCGGCTGACATCAACGACGGCGGAGGTAATCAGCACAGCGGCTTTGATGTTTTCTTCAGCAGCGGCCTCACTAACAATCTGCCGGCGATGATTCCGGTGACTCTGCTCTATGGGACGCCTGATGACGCAGCGGCGCAGATTGGATATATCGAGCGGCGAGGCTACCGCATCGGATACATCGAAATGGGCGAAGAGCCGGATGGCAAGCACGCCATGCCGGAAGACTATGCTGCTCTTTACCTGCAGTGGGCGACCGCCATTCATCAGGTAGACCCCAAACTGAAATTGGGTGGGCCAGTTTTTGAGGGCGTGAACGAAGACATCCACGTATGGCCGGACGCGCAGGGCCGCACTTCGTGGATGGGGCGTTTCATCGACTATTTAAAATTCCACGGCCGCATCGCCGACCTTGCGTTTGTTTCCTTCGAGCATTATCCCTTCGAACCCTGCGACATTACATGGAAGACTTTGTACAGCGAGCCGCGGCTGATGAAGCACATTCTGCAAGTGTGGAGAGACGACGGCGTGCCGAAGGACGTGCCGTTGATGGTGACGGAAAACCATTTAGCCGCGGGACTCACCGGGCCGATGACTACGATTTTCGCAGCGCTGTGGCTGGCCGATAATGTGGGATCGTTTTTCGAAGGCGGAGGCGCGGCCTTCTACCACTCGCCGATTCAACCCCAGGGCGTGCAGAAGTCTTGTCTGGGCTGGGCGTCGTGGTCAAATTTTGTTTCGAATGAGCACTATGAGATCAAGGGATACACCTCGCCTTATTTCGCCGCGCACATGATCAATCTGGAGTGGGTGCAACATCGCGCAGGCGTGCACCACATGTATCCATCTTCGGTGGAGATAAGAGATGCCGACGGCAATGAGTTAGTCACTACCTACGCGGTGCGCCGGCCCGACGGGAACTGGTCGGTGATGCTGGTCAACCGCGACGAAACGAATCCGCACACGGTTCGCGTGCAGTTTGAGGACGGGCGCAATAAGCAAGAGGCATTCTTTTCCGGACCGACTGCCCTTGTAACGTTCGGCAGCGAGCAATACGTGTGGATCAACGACGGGCCGAACAGCCATGCCGACCCGGACCATCCTCCGGTGGCCTCGACGGTGGAGGCGGGTTCGCAAACGATCTTCACTCTGCCGAAAGCATCGATCACTGTGCTGCGCGGCAAGGTGACAGGGCTTGGAGAATGAGATGCTTGAACCCGGTCTTCCAGTGCGCCGCGCTTTCGAACCGCGAAGTCATTTCCAGACCAGCGTCGTCAGGGAGTCGTGATCCAGGGACAAGTCTGCCTGCACGCCATTCATTTGCAGAACGACCGATCGCGCGGCTCCGGGATTAGTGACCACCAGCACGCTTGAACCGCCTGGGTTTTCGAGCGCGACGTGGTGCAGATCGGGCACTGTGCTTTGGGAATCGAATCGACACGCGCCCCTGCGAATGAATCGGCCAAAATGCGCGAGCGCCCAGAACTGGCCGCTGCGTGTGACCGCCCGCGTGTTCGAATCGACCGTGACCACTCCCCCGCAGGGGAACGGGCCAATGTTCGGCTTCCCGTGCTCGTCGAGCGCGAAATTCCACGCAGTAATCGAGCGGCACCAGTGGCGCAGATTTCTACTGAACGTCGCTCCCCAATTCGTCCAGTCGGTTTGATAGTTGGGGCTGGTGTAATCGGGGCCGCCTTCGGTCCAGTGCATGCTCGCGTCGGGATGCACGTCGTGAACTTTGTCGATCATCTCGACCCCGCCCACATACCCGTGCCACGCGACTGCGTTGCAGTACTCGCGCAGCTCCGGATCATCAAGCTCGCACATTGCGCGGCCCCACAGGTTGTAGTTGTGATCGAGGATCCAGATTTGCGTGTCCAGGTTGTTCTTGCGGAGCAAAGGACCGAGATGATTGCGGACGAATGCGATTTCATATTCCTGCGCCCAGATGCAGGCCGGCATTCTGCCGTCCTGGTCGGTATCGACTTCGTTTTGCGGAGTCACACCCTGCACAGGAACATTTTCCGCGGCGTAGGCCTGCAGAAACTTCAGGAAATATTGCGCGTAGTTGGGCAGATATTTCTGGCGCATGGAGCCGCCCAGCATGGAGCCGCCGGCCTTCATCCATCCCGGAGGACTCCAGGGCGAGGCGAAAAGAAACAGGTCAGGCTGCATCTGGCGCGCCTGGCGCAGTATGGGCAGGATGTATGCGCGATCGTGGTCAATGGAGAAGCGCTGCAAATCTGGATCGGGCGCGCCGTCGTCGTAGCTGTAGAGGCTGGTCGAGTAGTCGCTCGAGCCCATGCAGACGCGGCAAACGTTCAGCCCCATCTGCGATGGATGGAACATCTCGTGGAACAACTCTTCCCGCGCTTCGGGGGCAAGCCGGTTGAAGGTAAAGCAGGACGCATCGGTGAAGGCGGCGCCGAAGCCCAGAATATCCTGAAACTGTTTAGCGGGATCGAGCGCGATGGTCTGTGGGGAAAGCGCTTCCGAGGCTGGCCGCCATAAAATTGATTTGGAACGCGCGCAGCGTTTCTCGCCAGCGGTAACCCAAACCTCGATCTCGCCGTTGGGGACCGCCGACGAAGGTTGGCTCGCAAAGACGGAGGTGGGAGCGGCGGTGGTGGCTGCCAAGCCTAAAGCTGACAACTTCAGGAATTCGCGCCGCGTAGGCGCGCTGGACGTTTCTTCGCTGTTCTTACCCATAGAAATCCTTCGTTTTCAGAAACCCTCACACCGATCACACTGGAGCGGGCCAGGTCACCACGCTTGCGCCTTCTGCAACAAAGCCTTCATTCCCGCCCAGCTTTGCCGCGAAGACTCTTCCGGAGTGCCGGCGCCGCGCCAATGAGTCTCCAGGCTCACCGCGAAGTGATAACCGTCGCGTTTCAGCGCCCGGAATTGTCCGAGCCAGTCCACGATGCCGCCGCCCATCGGCGCCCAGCCGTACCCGGTATCTTTCTTAACGACGTCCTTGCAATGGCAATGGCCGATTCGTTCTTTCGGCAGCAGATTGTAGCCGTCAGGAAAAGGTTTCTCGCCGCTGGCAGCCGCGTTGCCCGGATCCCAGTTCAGCATGAAATGCGGAGATTGCACGGCGCTGAGCACCTTCGCAGCTTCGGCGCCTGTGGCCGTGTTGAGTCCGGAATCGTTTTCCAGAAGCAGTGTAATCCCTTTCTTCCCTGTCCTGGTGGCCGCGTCCAACAGCTTTTCGTTCATTGCGGCGCGATAGGGTGCAGGATCATCCAGCCGCCAGAAATCGAAGCAGCGCAGGCGGTCCGTGCCGAAAGCTTCGGCCATTTCTATTCCGCGTTCCAAGACTTCATCCTGCTGGGCGAAGGTGAAGCTCGCCTTGAAATCGTTTGGTTCGCTGAACTTCGAGCGCGGAGCTCCGGCCCAGTCCACTTTAAAAAGCGGGCTCGCAATGTCGGTGACGCGCAGCTCGTATTTCTTGAGAATGCGCTGCGCTTCCGCGACTTCCGTGGCATCGAGGTTCACGATGTTCTTGTTCCACATGCCGCGTAGTTCGATCCAATCCATGCCAAACTCCCGGGAGGCTACTTCGCAGGAGCGTCCGAAGTCCTGGGAAATCTCGTCGTTGATTACGCTGACCCGGAATGGCGATGCTGGAGTGTGGGCTCGCGCTTCGGCAAGCGGAGAATTCAAAACCAGGGCGGCGGCTGCCGTCCCGCCCATCTTGGCCAAGAGCTCACGCCGCGAAATTGGAGTAGTCATGACGTCCCCCTCCCGATTCTAAGCTGTCCCGGGCTCGAAGCGATGATGCCACACTCGGGCGGCACCAATCAGATTCGCGTCTTCTCCCAACGACGCCATCGTCAACTCGGCCTTTTCGAAGGGAACGAACCGGCATCCCCGGCTGATGACCGAGCGGATGCCATCGAGGAACAGAAGCGAACTCTTCAATACGCTGCCGCTCAGCACGATCGCGTCGGGCGCAAACAGATTGATGAGATTGGCAAGGCCGAGACCGAGATAATAAGCTTCGCGTTCGACCGTCTTGCGCGCGAGTTCATCGCCTTGCTGCGCCAAGTGGCAAATGTCCCTGGCGCTGACACTGTCGCGGCGCGGAGAATCTGCCGGAACCTGGCTGTTGAACCACGCGGCCATGGCGGGACCGGCGGCGAGAGACTCCCAGCAACCTCGAAAACCGCATGAACAGGGCGGGCCGGAAGGGTCGACCACGTGATGGCCTAGTTCGGGATGAGCGCCGTCCACGCCGCGGTAAAGTTCGCCGTCGAGCACAACCCCGCCTCCAATGCCAGTGCCGACTGTCACGTAGATCAGTCGCGACTTGTGCTTGCCGGCGCCCCAACTTGCCTCGGCCAGTGCGGCCGCATCCGCATCGTTTTCCAGGGCAACGCGGACGTTGAAAATGCGGTGCAGGTCGGCCACCGGCTTTTTCTGCCGCCATCCGGGAAGGAAGTCGACATCGCCAAACTCCCCGGCGATGGGGTCGACCGGTCCCGTGGATCCAATTCCGATACCCGAGATCTCTACACCGGCATTCTTGGCCGTGTCGCGCAGCATCGTCGCGATCCGGTCGAGGCCGTCCGCGTAGCGCTCGGGATCGGTTGGCGACTCCATTTTAGATAAGACCCGCCCGTTCTCATCCACCATCCCAACTGCAATTTTGGTTCCCCCAATATCAACCGCGCCGATGGTCATGGGTCCCGTGGCCTGGTTCTTGCCCCGCGCAAATCATGCGGCTGCAGATTTACTGATCAGAATGTTATACGAATCGCAAACTGCAGGACTTGCGGCATGTGAGCGTAGGCCGGGAACATAAAGTTCGCCGTACCTGCATACTTGTTCACGCCGCGCCATTGCGTGTGGTTAAAGATATTGAACCCTTCGGCCCGGAATTGCACGTTAACTTTTTCCGCGGGCTGGAAAACCTTGTAGACCGACATGCCGAAGTTGGTGTCCGCCGCGGACTGTTCCGGTAAAGGGGCGGTATCTTGAGCCGGGCCGATTGCGGAGAACAGCAGCAAGCCTGACGAGGCCGTGTCCGCGATGTACAGCGTTAGAACTCAGGCCTCAGAACTCAAAGCTAGAACCCAATCTTAAAACTCGAACCGCAACCCAAACTGGAAGAAGCGCGGTGTTTCTCCTGGGGCGTCGCCGGTAATTGTCCCGAAAAGCGGATCTCCCACGGCCGAATTCGGCTGCCCAAAGCGCGGGTGATTGGTCAAGTTAAACATATCTGCACGCACTTCCAGCCGCATGCCTTCCTTGGGCACAAACGACTTATAAAGGGAGAGATCCGCGTTGTGGATGCCGTCGACCCGCAGGTTGGAAAAATAGCGAGGCGCGTTGCCCGGATTCTGATCGCCGGGGTCTCCGAAGCAGCCCGAGTTGAAGTAAGAAGGCGTTGCTATCCCTGAACCTACGTTCGCCCATTGCAGGGCCACATTGTGCATGGTGGCACCGGGGGTCCTAAGCTGGGGACAGAGAACCTGGGGCCGCTGGGTGCCGTTGGCGAGGCGCGCGTTGGACATGCTGAGGGCCATCGGTTGCCCCGATTGTTGGGTGAGCAAGGTCGAGATCGACCAGCCTCCGATGACAGAGTCGACCGCCCGGTTCATATTGCCGCCAATCCATTGCTTGCGACCAACGGGCAAGTCCACCACCACGGCGCCCGCGAGCCGTTGCGGCGTATCGCTGGCTCCGATACTGTGTTCCAAATTGAGCCGGTCCAGTTGTTGAGGAATGCCCTGGCCGAGCGAACCCACCCAGTTATTCCGGCCCGCAGAGGATTCGTCGGTTGCCTTCGATATCGTGTAGCTACCCGTGAAGCTAACGTGATGCGTGGTGCGCTTGTTGAACCGAATCTGCAGAGCGTTGTACCAGGAATTCGCCGTCTCCAGCATCAAGCCCTCGAAGTCGCCCGCGAATTGCGGGTACTTATTCAGAAAATTCCCCAAGGGCAGGGTCGCATTCCCGTAGTTCGAATTGGGTTCGTTGAAGCAAGGATTGGAAGGGGCCGATGTGCAGGGGGTATTGAACATGGAGTAAAACGGGTTGCCGACTTGCGTTTGAAGAAAGTTGCTGACGCAACTATCGGGATCGCAGGACCCCGGGCCGTTCTCCGGCATGTTCTCGTAGTTGCTACGCACTGCCGGTGAGATCTGCGCCAGCAGAGCCGATGGGATAAAATCCCGGTTGTTTGTGCCAGCCCAGGGCAGATGCGTGCTGCGGTTGGCCGAGTAGTCCACGCCGAGCACGATCTGGCTGGGAAGTAGCCGCTGGATTCCCAGATTCCACTGGTAAATTTCGGCGTCCCGCGCCGCCGTGGTACCCAGATCGTTCGGGTCTGTATAACCCCAGTTTGCAAACTGGCCATATTGCTTACCCTGCGGACCGGTAAAACCGTTGGGAAAGGGATTCTCCAGGGTCGCGGATTGCGTGGCAAAATTGTCGTTCGTAAAAAATATGTTGGCGTCCTTGAGGAACGCGGCGCCGGGATACTGGAAGTTTGTGGCTGGGCTCATTCCGAAATAGACGCCGGCCCCGCCGCGCACCACCGTCGAGGGATCGATCTGGTAAGCGAAACCCAGTCTTGGCCCAATATCTTTGCGCCAGGTCGGGACCGTCCTCATGCTCGAAGTGGGGAACTGTGTCGTGCCGATCAGCTCCTCGGAGGAGGGAAAATTCACACCCACCGACTGCAGAGCAACCTGAGCGCTGCTCGTATTGAGATTGACGCCACTGTCCGCGGTGAAATTGCTGAATTGGATCTGGTTGCCGCGCGAGGTGTAGGGCGAACTCCACTGGTAACGCAGGCCGAGATTGACGGTGAGTTTCGAGTTCACCTTCCAGTCATCCTGGATGTAAAACCCCGTCTCGAGCGACCGGTTCGCCACCGAAGGGGTGATCCCCAGCTGATTGCCGCCGTTGACATTGTCGGCATAACCAAAAGCCAGACTGGCAAATGGGTTGCCGGTGTCATTTCCATTTGCGTCCGTGTCGCTGTTCGGATTTGGCGATGTCACCTGATCCGTAAACGTCATGTAGCCGGTCGGGTAGTTCGGTTGCCAGAAATTGTTATAGAAGATTCTCTGTTCGCCGCCGATCTTGACCAGGTGCGATCCCCTTGAAATCACCAATTGCGACGAGTAGCTCACTAGTGTGTGGGCAAATTTAGTGTAGATGCAACACTGATCGTAAAGGTTATTCCACGGCAAATTTCCCTGCATGAGAAACGTCGGCATTTGGTCGAGCCCGTTGGCCTGCTCGAACACCGGCGGCAGTTGCCCATTTGCCGGTTGTGTGGCGTTGAAACTGGAGATCGTAGGGATACCCGGCAGCGACAGTTCATGCACTCGGTCCACTCCGATGTGGCTGGTCCAGATAATCCGCGGGTTTATGGTCCGGCTATATTCGAGCGAAGCGTTCTGCGCCACGGTCACACCGCTCGCGATTCCGTCGTTATCGAAGCCGTCGCCCAGCGTGAGTGGAGTCGTATAGTTGCTCCAGTCCCGGCTGTAGCGGCCGTTGATGTGGTTCTTGTCGTTGAGCTGGTGGTCGATCTTGATGTCAAACTGGTAATCCGGCGCATTCGCCGTTGTGGTCCAGTTGTAGTTATTGAATTCGTTCGCGTTGCTGGGCTTCGGATAGAGATTGAGGACGGCCATTCCGATGGGGTCCTGTTCGCTGGGCGGGATCACATTCAGTTGGCCGTTGTACTGCACCTGCGGCCTGTTTATGCATGGATTCCCACAGCCTTGCGCGGTCGGGTCGTAAATGTTCAAGGGCAGATTGGTCCCTGGAATCATATCTTGCGAGAAGTTGCCTTGACGCTCCAGCAGAGTGGGCACGGTCGCGTTTCCGCTGGACGCGCTGGAGCTCTTCACCTTTTCAAAATCAACGAAGAAGAACGTTCGGTTTTTCCTGATCGGGCCGCCGAGAGAAAATCCACCCTGGTCGCGCCGGCTGTCGGGCTTGGGGTTGGGCTCGGGGTTGAAGAAATCGCGGGCGTCCATCTGCGGACGCTGCAGGAAATACCAGCCAGAACCATGGAATTGGTCGGTTCCGCTCTTCATCACCATGTTCACGACAGTGCCGCCGTTGTTGCCGAACTCGGCCGAGAAGCTGTTGTTCTGCACGTTCATTTCCTGCATGCCCTCGACCAGGGGCTCGTAGTAGACGTTGGAATTCCCTCCCTCGCCCTGCTCCGGCGCGCTGATCAGGGCGCCGTCCAACCGTATCTCGGCGGTCGCATTGCGCTGCCCATTGGAAGTGAAGTTCGTTCCCGACGGATAGTTATCCGTGGTGCCGGACCCTGCCACCTCGGTCACGCCCGCCGCCAGGAATGTCAGGCCGAAGAAGCTGCGGTTGATCAGCGGGAGTTCGTGAACATATTCGCTGCTGATGTTCGTGCCCAGGGTCGCACTTTCGGTGTCCAGCAGCGGCGCTGTGGTGGTTACCTCGATCGATTCGTTAACCCGTGCCGGCGATAATGTGAAGTTGAGCGTGGTTTCCTGGTCCGGGGCGAAAACCACATTCGTGCGTTCGGACGTGCGGAAGCCCGTGGCTTCTGCCTTCACCGAATACGTGGAGGGACGCAGTCCGGTGAAGACGTATTCACCCTTGCCGTCGGTGACGGTGTGCGTGGCAATGTTGGTGCCGCTGTCGGTGATCGTTACGGTAGCCTTGGGCAACACTGCACCGGCAGCGTCAGAAACCACGCCCCGGAGTTGTGAGCGGTAGCTGCCTTGAGCCACAACCCAGGGGGAGCTAAGCAGCAGGAACGTTACCAAAAACCAAGGAAGAACTGGCGTGGCCAGTCGCATGGGACCTCCGCACTTTGTGTGTGCACCTACGGTGTCGACGGCGTGTGTACGGCCAGCTTACGATTTATTTCGATTGCGATCTTATACTTACGTAACCCGCCTGTTGTCAAGGGCAATCTCAGGCCACGACGCGCGCTCTTCCCCTTCGGCTCTCATCCCGAGCGAAGCGCGGGACCCCATGCAAGCCCGCGCTACCCGCGGCTTTCAAAGGACTGTCCACCACGGGCTCTGGCCTCGATTCCTGCTCCCGACTTCATCAAGCGCCTCCCTGGCGCGCATACCAGAACACTCCACCCTTGTTGATCGCCGGCAGAGAGAACGTTTCCCGCCCGTCTTTCTGCGTGCCTTGCAGTCGCTGCACATCACCGAGAAACGGCAGAAAATACCCGGCGTTCCCGGGTACCACTGGCAAGCTGATCTTTACATCTGTTTGCGGAGTTTGGATCGGGTTGGACCCGCCGACCAGCCCGGCAAAATTCGCCAGGAATACGTGAGGCACGCCCTTCACCTGCGCGACGGAAGTCGCTACTGATGTCGAGGCGATGACCTCAACCCCGCGTCCGAAAGACAGGCTGTTCAGAAACTCCCGCTGCTTCTCCGGGGTTGCGTGCGCAAAGTCCTTTTCCAAAAGTGCGTTATAGATTGCCCCTGGACATTCAGGAAAGCGCGTCACGTTGGGCCGGCCACTCAGATGCAGGGCATCTTCCCCGGTGACGATGAGCTTGTTGCCCTGCTTCAAATATTGTTCGATCCCGTTTTTTTCGGCCTCGCTCCACTCACGCACATCCGGGAGAATCAATGTCCGCCCGTGAAACTCCGCGAGCGTTCGCGGAGTGACCACCTGAAATTCCCGATGCGCCTGCATCAGCAGAATCAGAATCCCGCGATACGAACGAATAAATTCGTCGGCGTAGAAGTTCCGAGTCTGCGGGGAAAAATACACGCCGATGGGATCAATCGGCGTCCGCGGAGCGTAGAAAGTGTTTTCGTGCTCTTTGATCCACGAGAAGACTTTCACCCGCGTCGCCGGGTCGTTGGACCCTGCCATCGAGTGTCCCGGGGCGTCCCAGAAATTCGCGCCCGCCATCACCTCGGACATGGCCAGGTTCATCATGGCCTCGCGCTTGTCCACTTTCTGGTCGCCGTCCCACGAATAGTTGAGGATCCACGTCGCTTTGCCCTGTGCAAACGCGCGAAAGGTGTGCATGCCCACCTGGTAGCGGAACCAGTCGAGGGGGTTGCGCTCGGAGGCCATATGGCCGCCATTGCCGAACGAGTACTCGTGCGCAATCGCGTCTACGACCGTGTAGAGGCTGTAAACATCGGCCCCCACGCGGACTGCCTCTTCTTCGATGCCCGGATAAATTTCAGGAATGGTCTTGATCTGCGGATTGACCGACTTTGCGTTCAAGTCAATCTCGTGCATGAAATCAGTGAAGGTCTGGATGCGAAACTCCACCCACTTGCGAAAGTTCGGATCGGAAAAATCTCCGAGCTTGAGATCTTTCTTGGCGTCGAGCCCGGTCTGCTTCCTGAAAGCGGCAACCGTATAGTCGTCGAAGCTGGCCCACGTGTCTTCCCATCCGTCAAAGTGTGTCATCCAATAAGGAATGTCCACATAGATGCCGTCAATTCCGGTGGCGGCGATTTGCCGCACGCGTGCCATGTAGGTTTTTCGCCACTCGCTAGCGTAGGGCGAAACCCAAACATCTTCATCGCCTTTCCTGATCCAGAACGCGCTGCCGCCGCCGAAGATTGCGGGCTCACCCGTAATCTTGCGCTGCAGCCAATCGGGATGTTCTTTGGCGAGCGTGTGTGGCGTCTGATCGCCGTGAGCCGTGATACATTCCGTTCCGGCAATGTAGACGAACGCGCGGTTCCCCGCCGCATGCGCTTTCTCCGCAACCGCGCGAATCGCGCGCAGTTTCTCCTCGGGATCCACGAAGCTTTCGTAACGCCCCGGAATGTCGTTGTCTACTTCGATTCCAAAAACGCCGCCCTCCTGCGCGTTGCGCACAATCTCGTCGGCGCTATTGCGAGACAGGCCGTAGGCGCCGATGCGCACGTAGTTGGTCCAATCCTGGCCGGTCACACTGCGGTCGGTCCCGTCGTGTTCGTTGGAGGTGGGCGTAGACGCTATGCCAAGCAGCGCCACCGAAATAAGCGTGAGCAGAAGAAGAAGTGAAAAAACAAATCTAGTTACAGGTTTTTGTGTAGGCATGCCAGCTCCTCGGCGCAAATAGGAAAACGAGTATAATCCCCGCATGCCAAGAGCAGCCTTATTTACGCTGCTGGTCGCCTCTGTGCTAAGCGGAACTCTGCAAGCGCAACGGGCCGGAGGAGGATTTCACAGCGGTGCCGCCGGGCCGCATGTTCGTTCGGGTTTCGTTGGGCAGCGCGGCCCGCGAGTCTCGTCTAGATCTGGTTTGCTTCCGTCTCGTCTTCACCGCCCCAACAATTTCGGATCCTATTTTCTCCCGTACGGCGATTCGCTCGGTAACGATCTGCCTGGTTATGAACAGTCCGATGCGGAAGGAGCGACGAACACCGCACCCTCGCTTGTGATTCCACGGACGCCGGAGTCTCTCCCTAAGTCGCAGTTCATCGAGATTCCGAGCGTTGCGAATGCAACCGCCCCCAAGACGCCGCCGCCAGCCGTTTTCATTCTGGCCGACGGAGAGCGACTGGAAGCCCGGCGATTCGTGCTTTCGGCGAGCCTTTTGTCGGTCAGCATCGATCGTCAGCAGCGCAACGTTCCACTTGCCATGCTCGATCTACAGGCAACCATCAGCGCCAACCACGAACGCGGAATCGATCTGCGCATTCCTGACGACCGGAACGAAATTTCACTAAGCTTCTGAAGAAATCTCCGGGAGGACCCTGCCGTCATTTCACGCAAAACGCAACCACCGTGCGCCCGCGCAGGCCTTTAGATTCCTCCAACTTCCGCAGCAGCTTGGATTCCAGATCCTCCGGATCAGCAATCATCTCGCAAGCGGCAATCTGTTCATCGCTCGCGCCGTGAAAACACAGCTCGCAGACTCCCAACCCGCCGTCCGATTGCACTGGGGGGCCAAATGTGCGGCACGTCATGGGGCGGGCCTCGTATAGGTCACACAACCCGGTTTCCGGATCGAGCACGGGACAGGGTTCGTCGTTGGCGAAGTCCTCAAAACGCGCATCCGCCTCCGCACCCTCGTCGAGAACGCCGGTTTGCGCGTTTCCCGGATAGTCCGACGACATGCGCCCCACCGAAGCCCGCGCCCGCTCGCGAATGCGGCGCGTACGTTGCGGGTCCGATTCTTCCAGGCCGGCCATCCCCTGCTGCAACCGCACCGCATCCAGTTGATGGATGGCAAACACGCCTATGCAACAATGCGTGCATCCCGGACGGCACGCGAGCCATTCGCCGGCGCGCCGTGAGGCATCCGCCAGGGCAGCATCCACAATCTGGATCAGTTCCCGGTCGCCCGCTCGCAATCGCCGCGAAGACATGCCGGAAGCATACCGCATTGCGACTTGCACCGCGGACGTGTTCGTTGCTCGAGCGTCGGGAAACTGTTGAACCGTGACGGATGAAACGTGGCGGAAGCGAGTGGGGGTCGAACCCACCGGTGACAGGAAAACCTGCCGCCCGCCGGTTTTGAAGACCGGGACGATCACCGGACCGCATGCGCTTCCGTACCTGATTATCAATAAATTACATCACGGCCATCGCGCAATCTTCATTCATTCGTTGGGAAGCGAAAACCAAGAGCACAAGCCGAAGGGTCTCCTTTTCGTTGACACAACTACGCCCCCTCCTCTAAGTTGTATTCGCTAAAGTAAGCGATAACGTGACCGCGTCAGGCGTAGAATTTCGGGACTCAATCAAAATGCTCCCCACCGATCCTCGAACGAAGGACCTTAAGAAAATTCTGTTGTACGCGACAGCCTTCAGTCTGGCCTTGATCGCGAGCATGGTTCATGCCTCCGATGCGTTTGAAGTGACCGTCGAGCGGGGAGTGACGGCGAAGATGCGCGATGGCGTTGTTCTGCGGGCGGATATTTATCGGCCAAAGGCGGAGGGAAAATTTCCCGTCCTGCTGCAGCGCACGCCTTATAACAAGAGCAACGGCGTGATATTCGGAGTGCGGGCTGCGGCGCGCGGATTTGTCGTCATCTTCCAGGATGTTCGCGGGCGCTATTCTTCGGAAGGTGAGTGGTACACATTCAAACACGAATCCGATGACGGCTACGACTCGGTGGAGTGGGCCGCGGCCCTGCCCTATTCCAACGGTAAGGTGGGGATGTTTGGCGGCTCGTACGTTGGCGCGACGCAGATGCTCGCGGCGATTGCGCATCCGCCGCACCTGGCGGGCATTTGCCCGGTGGTCACCGCCAGCAACTATCACAACGGATGGACCTACCAGGGTGGCGCATTCGAACAATGGTTCAACGAATCGTGGACGTCTGGCCTTGCGCAAGACACCTTCGACCGGACGGTCTCGCACAACACGAACGCTTTGCAGGGAATGTGGACGCTTCCGCTGGCCAGTTACCCGCTGTTCAATTTTTCTGACTCCTCGGCGACGGTCTATTCGACCCCCGCGCTTGCGCCCTATTTCCTCGACTGGCTGGCTCACCCCAGCTACGACGACTATTGGAAGCGCTGGTCGATCGAAGAGCACTACGCCGACATTAATGTTCCCGCCCTGACGGTGGCTGCCTGGTATGACATTTTTCAGGGAGGGTCTCTTCGCAATTATGCGGGGACCCGGGCGCACGGAGGCGATGGAGCGCGCGCTGGACAACGGTTGCTCGTGGTCATCGGCGGACATGCGGGTGACGGGCGGAAAATCGGTGACGTCGATTTCGGTCCGGCCGCAGCCCAGTTCGAGGAGGACGCAGTCACGTTGAGTTGGTACGAGTATCTCTTCCAAGGGATCCAGAATAATTTTGCAAAAGAGAAGCCGGTCAAAATCTTCGTGATGGGGAGAAACGAGTGGCGGGAGGAGGATGACTGGCCTTTGGCGCGAGCGCAAAGCAGCAAGTATTTTCTGCATTCGGATGGCAACGCAAATTCTCTTCGCGGCGCAGGCAGCCTTTCAGCCGCAGCCCCGCGTTCCGAATCGCCAGATCACTATATTTACGATCCGGCAAATCCTGTCCCGACGATCGGTGGTCCTTTGTGTTGCGACAGTGGGCACTTGCCGCCGGGTCCCCGTGATCAACGACCGGCGGAAGCTCGCGACGATGTTCTGATTTACTCCGCTCCCGCGTTTGCGCAGGACACGGAAGTCACCGGGCCAGTCAGCCTGGAACTTTTTGCGAAGTCTACGGCGGTGGATACAGATTTCACCGCCAAGCTGGTGGACGTGGCGCCGGATGGTTTCGCGCAGAACCTGACGGAAGGAATTATCCGCGCGCGCTATCGCGACGCCCAGGAAAAGCCCACGCTGATGAATCCCGGACAGGTTTACAAGTTCAACATTGACCTTTGGTCGACCAGCAATGTGTTTCTCAAGGGGCATGTGTTGCGGCTGGAAGTTTCCAGCAGCAATTTTCCCCGGTTCGACCGGAACTTGAATACTGGAGAGGCGCCGGGCGCAGCAGAGCACTACGCACCCGCCACCAACACGATCTACCACGACGCGGAGCATCCCTCGGTCTTGGTGTTGCCGGTGGTGGCGCCTCGTTAGAGTGCGCCGAGAGAAGGTAGTCAGGACAGCATCGTCCAGCGCGCTGCTCGAACGTTAAGGGAGACACAAGCGTTATGGCTTCAGCCTCGAGGCGTCGCTTCCTGCGCCAAACCGCTACGCTTGGCCTTGCGTGCTCGGCGGATGTTCTTTTCCGGAGCACTTTCTGGGGCCAGTCCGCGACTTCACCCGCTGGCGGCCCGATTCGCGTCTACCTGGATACTCACCGGACCATCGCTCCGCTCGACCGAAATATTCTTGGATCATTTCTCGAGCACCTGGGTCGCGCCATCTACGAAGGAATCTACGATCCTGGATCGAAGTTGTCCGATGCCAATGGCTTTCGCAAAGACGTGATGAATGAAGTGCGCGAGATGGGAGTTCCCATCATTCGCTATCCCGGGGGCAACTTCGTTTCTGGCTATAACTGGTTGGATGGTGTAGGTCCCAAGCAGGACCGTCCGAAAGTTCTGGACAAGGCGTGGAATTCGCTCAACACCAACCAGTTCGGCACCAACGAATTCATGGCCTGGTGTCGCGCTGTGGGAACCCAACCCCTCATGGGTCTCAACCTGGGGACGGGTACAGCAGAAGAAGCAGCGGCTCTGGTGGAATATTGCAACGTGGAGAAAGGCACACGCTGGAGCGATCTGCGGCGCAAGCACGGTATCGCAGACCCTTACGGCACGAAGCACTGGTGCCTGGGCAACGAAATGGATGGCCCCTGGCAAATCGGACACATGACGTCGACCGAATACGGATACAAGGCTGCAGATGCCGCGCGGCAGATGCGCGCCGTCGATCCTGCGCTGCAGTTAGTTGCCTGCGGATCGAGCGGCCCCGGCATGCCCACGTATCTGGAGTGGGACCGCGAAGTGCTCGAGCAATGTTACGACTATGTGGATGCGCTTTCGCTACACCGCTACGTTGGCAATACACCGGGCGAAACCGGCGGTGACAGCGCAAAATATTTGGCCTTGAACCTGACCATGGACCGCCAGATCGAGGAGACGTTGGCGGTTTGCGACTTGGTCCGCGGCCATAAGCGTTCGCCGAAACAACTCTGGCTGTCTTTCGACGAGTGGAATGTCTGGTACCGCGCCCGCGGCGGGGACGCGGCGAATGGCCATCGGCAAGAAGCGCCGCATTTGCTGGAAGAAATCTACAACCTGGAAGACGCGCTGGTTGTCGGCGGAATTATCAACACATTGCTGCGCCACGCTGATCGCGTAAAGCTGGCGTGCCTGGCCCAGTTGATCAACGTGATTGCTCCGATCATGACTAACGCGAGTGGCATGTTCCGGCAGACCATTTTCTATCCCTACAACTGGGCGCTGCAGTATGCCCGCGGATCAGTGCTGGATGTGCTGGTGGAGTCGCCGTCTACTTACGAAGTCGCGGGCATGGGCCAGGTTTCCCATCTGGATGCGACCGCCACTTACGACCCGAAAGACGGCAAGATTGCGCTGTTCCTGCTCAATCGCGACTTGTCCAAAACCCACCAGGTCGAAGTCGACTGGGAGGGTAAAGCCGCTGCCAGTCTGCTGAGTTCGTGGATGCTCACCGGCGATGACCTGAAAGCGGTGAACAGTTTTGAAGCGCCCACTAAAGTGGCGCCGCAAGCGGGAGAGAAACCTTCCACCAGCGCGGGGCGCACGATCATCGAACTACCCCCTCATTCCTATTCTGTATTTCAGTGGACGACGTAGTTCCGGCCTGGGGAAATTTTCTATGCGATGGCGAATTTTGCTTTTGATTTGCTCGATCTTCCTTGGTTCGCAGAACCTCGTCTCGCAGGATAGATTGGCGCTGACTCCACCCATGGGCTGGAACAGTTGGGATGGTTACGGCACAACCATCAACGAGGCCCAAGTCAAAGCCAATGCACACTGGATGGCCAAGCATCTGAAGGCCTTCGGTTGGCAATACGTCACCGTCGATATGGAGTGGTTTGTGGTGAACCCCACGGCCGAAGGAAATTCCAAGACTTTTCAGTACTCCCTCGATCAGAACGGCCGCTATATCCCTGCCGTGAACCGGTTTCCGTCGTCCGCGAACGGAGCCGGTTTCAAGCCCTTGGCCGACTACATTCATGCACTCGGATTGAAATTTGGCATCCACATTCTGCGCGGCATTCCCAAACAAGCGGTGGTGAATAAACTTCCCATCGCGGGTTCATCCTATTCAGCCGCGGATGGCGCGGATTCTTCCGATACTTGTCCCTGGAATTTCGATAACTTCGGCACCAGCCCGGGGCAACCGGCAGCGCAGGCCTATTACGACTCCATTGCGAAGCTATACGCGGAGTGGGGAGTGGACCTGATCAAAGTGGATTGCATCAGCAGCCACCCTTACAAGGGCGACGACATTCGCATGATCCGGCAAGCTTTGGACAAGGCCGGTAGACCCATCGTGCTCAGCCTTTCTCCCGGACCGGCGCCAGTGGAAAAGCTGGATGAGATGCGGAAGTACGCGCAGATGTGGAGGATCTCCGACGACGTTTGGGATATTTGGCATAACGATGGCCCGTATCCGAAAGGCCTCGGCGACCAGTTCGAAAACGTCACCAAATGGGCGGGCAAATCTGAACCGGGACATTGGCCCGACGCCGACATGCTCCCATTCGGGCGTCTGGGGCCGGCTCCCGGCTGGGGCGAGCCGCGCGACACCAGGCTTAGTCACGATGAACAACGAATGTTGATGACACTCTGGGTCATTTTCCCGTCTCCTCTCATGGTCGGCGGCGAACTGCCGGCGGCGGACGCGTGGACATTGTCATTGCTTACCAACCCCGAGGTCATCGCGGTCGATCAGCACTCCAGCGGGAATCATCCGGTTCTCAACACGGATAAGACCGTGGTTTGGCTGGCGCAGTCGGCATCAGAAAATGAACAGTACGTGGCAGTCTTCAATCGCAGCGAAATCAGCGCAATGGTGCATTACGAATGGAAGGACCTGGGGCTTACCGGAAAAACATATAAGCTTCGCGATCTTTGGGAGCACAAGGATCTTGGCGCAGCCGGAGCACTGACAGCGAAACTACCCGCGCATGGCAGCCTGCTCTATGGTCTCTCGCCGGTTCGCGATGCGTCGAAGTAAATTTCAGAACGCCTTCGGCACCGATTTGCTTGAACCCACCGGAAAGGCGGGATTCCATGTTTCTTACAAAACTCGTGCGGCCTGAATTCGTTGTGATCGCAGCGCTCTGCGTCGTCGCAGAGCCCACCAGAATGTCAGCGCAGCAGGCGGCACCAACGGCCCCCACCGCCGCCGAAGATCCGGCAATCATCGATCAGACGTGGCAGAAGGCGAGCGCGAAATACGACGCAGCGCGGAAGACGATTCTCGTGAGCGTTGACCGCATCAACAGCGCAGGTCCGTTTCGCCCCGATTGGGAGTCTCTTCAGAACTACAAAGTTCCCGAATGGTACATGGACGCAAAATTCGGAATCTTCATCCACTGGGGCGTGTATTCCGTTCCCGCGTTTGGCACCGAATGGTATCCGCGGATGATGTATACCGAGGGATCGGACGAGTACAAGCATCACATAGCGACCTACGGCCCACAGAATAAATTCGGTTACAAAGACTTCATCCCTCTGTTCAAGGCAGAGAAATACGATCCCACCGCGTGGGCGCGCCTTTTCAAAGAGGCCGGTGCAAAGTATGTGGTCCCCGTCTTCGAGCATCATGATGGTTTCGCCATGTACGACTGCGGCCTCTCCAATTGGACGGCCGTAAAAATGGGGCCACATCGTGATCTATGGGGCGATCTCGCGAAGGCGGTCCGGGCTGAAGGCCTGCATCTCGGCGCATCTTCCCATCGCGTGGAACATAACTTCTTCCTGGGAGTCGGACGCACGATTCCTTCCGACGTCAACGATCCACAGTACGCCGCCTTTTACGGACCCGCGCATCGCTGGCTCGAAGCCACGCAACACACGCCATTGGAGAACGATTTCACATTCGTCTCCCCGGCCTGGACCAACGATTGGCTTGCCCGCTCGGCCGAGATCGTCGAGAAGTACCACCCTGACATCATGTATTTCGATTGGTGGATCGGGCAGCCTTCGGTTCGCGAGGAACTCACCCGCTTCGCGTCGTTCTACTACAACGAATCTCTGAAGAATGGTGGACCGGTGGGCGTGATCAACTACAAGGATTACGCGATGCAGGAACACTCCGCGGTGCTCGACGTGGAGCGCGGCCAACTCGCGGGGATCCGACCGCTCTATTGGCAAACTGATACTTCCGTCAGCAACAAATCCTGGGGGTACATTCAGAACGACACGTTCAAGTCGCCGGAGTTTGTGGTGCATCAATTAATCGACATCGTGAGCAAGAACGGAAATCTGCTGTTGAACATCGGCCCGCGCTCCGACGGCACTATCCCCGAGGAGGTCCAGCAGGTGCTCCGCGATGTCGGTGCATGGCTGAAGATCAATGGCGACGCAATCTACGGCACTCGCGTCTGGAAAATCTACGGCGAAGGACCGACCAAGGTGACCGAGGGCGCTTTTCACGATACCGACACCCAGCCCTACACGGCAGAAGATTTCCGTTTCACGAAAAAAGGTGATGTGCTGTACGCGATTGAACTAGGATGGCCGTCCGGTCGAGAGGCGGTGATCCACTCGTTAGGCTCTGCGGCAAAGGATCATCCCAGGATCGCGGCCGTCGCCTTGCTCGGTTCCGACGCGAAGCTGGCCTTCGACCAGCGAGACGACGGATTGCATATTCAACTGCCCGAGCAGAGGCCGGGAAAGTACGCGTATTCTTTTCGTATCCAGCTGAACTGAAACACCACTGGCCACCCTGAAATCATCAAGAAAAACGCCGCGGAGCAGACAAGATGATCGTCTTGACGGCCCTGGTCGATGTCGTTACAGTATTGGGTAACGTAACTCGTTCGATATTCTAGCTACATGCCTACTCTCGACAACTTAATAGTAGTGACCGGGGCCGGTGGCTTCATCGGCGGAGCCTTGGTGGCATTGCTGCGGGAACAGGGCCACAAGCGGATCCGCGCGGTGGACATCAAGCCGCTCGATCACTGGTATCAACGCTTTGATGATATTGAGAATCTGTCCTTGGATTTGAATGAAAAGCAGAGTTGCGAAGTCGCGGCGCGCGGCGCGCATGAAATATACAACTTCGCGGCGAACATGGGGGGCATGGGATTCATCGAGAAGAATAAGGCCCTGTGCATGCTCTCGGTGCTGATCAACACCCACATGTTGCAGGCAGCGTTGAAGCACGGGGTCAATCGCTACTTCTATTCATCGTCAGCCTGCGTTTACAACGGTGACAAACAAAAAAGTTTCGAAGCGCCGCTGCTGAAGGAAGAAGATGCGTACCCGGCGATGGCCGAAGACGGCTATGGCTGGGAAAAACTATTTTCCGAGCGGATGTGCCGCCATTTCCGCGAAGACTACGGTCTCTACACCCGGGTGGCGCGCTTCCATAACGTATACGGCCCCTGGGGCACGTGGTTCGGAGGCCGCGAGAAAGCTCCCGCCGCGATTTGCCGAAAAGTGATCGAAGCAAAGCTTGCCGGAAAACACAAAATCGAAATCTGGGGCACCGGACACCAGACCCGCAGTTTCATGTATATCGAGGATTGCCTGAGCGGCGTGCAGAAGATTATGAATTCGAAAATCCTCGAGCCTATCAACCTGGGATCGAGCGAGGCTGTCAGCATCAACCAGTTGGTCGACCTGGTCGAAGAAATTGCCGGCATTCACCTCGATCGCAACTACGATCTATCCGCGCCGCAGGGAGTCAACGGACGCAACAGCGACAACACTTTGATCAAGAAGCTTCTCCACTGGGAGCCCAGCACCCCGCTGCGAACTGGTTTGGAGAAGACCTACGCCTGGATCTACGACCAGTATCTCGCCCGGGAAAAAGGCGCTGCGGGCGTGGTAAGGGAGTTCGCCATCACGTCATCTTAGACGTGAACGTTGAGCGTGCCCTCATTCCAACAAGAGCGTCACCTTCGTAACCGACGCGGGCGGGAAGATGTTGTTGGCTACCTTTCCACTCAACTGCAACTCTATAGTCTGGGGAACTACGGCATTCGGCCGATCGAATGTATTGTGCGCATGTATATCCGAACTCTTCAGGGTTGAGATGGATACGGACTTGATGCTGCCGCCTCGAACACCAATCTCAGTCGGCCGCTCTTCACGAACGTGAGGATTCACCACAGTTAGCACCAACTCTTTCCCCTGCAGCGATGCGGATCCCTTCAGTCCCCAGAACGTGGCAGTTTTGCCATCGCGGTCGTAATTCACCGTGGGCGAAGAAAAAATCGTTCGCAAGCCTTGCCCGCCCTGGTGCGCGGCGTACATTGCGAACACATGGCCGACCGGAGTAACCACGAATTTGTCTCCATGCGCCAGATATAGACTGTTCAAACAGTTGATCAACTGCGCGCAATTGGCCATCGCGATCTTTTCCGGATGCCGGTTAAAAATATCGAGCGTCATGCCGCTGAACACCGCATCGCGCTGGGTGGGCATCTGCTCCAGTTGGTCGCCCGGAGTCGCCTCGCTGCCCGGCCGGTACCACGGTCCCCACTCGTCCACAACCAGCTTCACGGAATGTTCAGGATCTTCCTCGCTCATCACCTGCCATTGCCCGTTGATGAGCCCTTCCATGCGATCGCCTTCGCGCAACAGCTCATACCAGTCGACGGCATCGAATTTCACCGCGTCGCCCTTCCCTTGATCCCAATCCTGCGTTCGACCGCGGCTCAGGTTCCAGGCGTAGTTATGAAGCGCTAAGCCAAAAATATCGTGTAATTGCTCGCGGCCTTTGCGCACGATCTCTTCGAAGAACCCGCGGCTCCATGCCCAGTCATCCCCGTTCGGCCCTGATGCGATGAACGACAACTTCTGACCATAACCCGGCACCCAGGCCGTGAACCGCCGGAACTCCACCGCATACTCCTGGGCCGTGAAGTTGCCGCCACACCCCCAGGATTCATTGCCGATGCCCCAATAGCGAACGTTGAACGGCTCTTTGAATCCGCTGCTCGCCCGCGTATCGGCGAGAGTTGTGCTTCCCGCCGGAGAATTGCAATATTCCACCCAGCGATAAAATTCTTCCGCAGGCAGGCTGCGCAGGTTCGCCGCAAGATACGGTTCGCTCCCGATCAGCTTGCAGAAGTGAACGAACTCGTTGGTGCCAAATTCGTTGGGATCGTAGCGATGGTTTGCCGGCGCCGAGTCGCTCTCGATCCCGGCCCAGAAGTTGGTGCGCCGCGGGCGCTTCTCGCTCGGACCAATGCCATCGCGCCAGTCGTAACTATCCGCGAAGCAGCCGCCGGGAAAACGCACCACCGGCGCTTTGATTTTTCGCATCTCGTCGATCAGCTCCTTACGAATGCCGTCAACGTTGGGAACCTTGGAATTCGGTCCCACCCAGATTCCGTCATAGATCACGCCGCTCAGGTTCTCGGCAAAGTGTCCATAGATGTTAGGTGAAATAATCCCCAGCGGTTCGTCGATGAGAACCTCAATGCGCGACTCCGCGCCGCTGGATTCTCCCCAGCTGAATGGCGAACCGATTTTGCTGGCAAAAACAAGCCCAGCCCCGGCCAACGTTCGACGAAGAAATTCGCGTCGTCCCAGCATCGTGATCCTCCAAAGCGGCCGCCTACAATTCACCGCTAGAAATCACATCATAAATGGGTTCGGAAGAAAATGGGTTCAGTAAGCGGGGAAGGAAGGGCACGGCTTCCAGAAGCCTGCCCTGAGCGAAGCCTAAGGGTGCCGTAAAGAGCCAATAGAAGATGCGGGCTTTAGCCTCTGAGGTTTCGCTCGTCCGTCCCGTCGCAGAGGGCTTATGAGATGACCGCTAGACAATCTCCTCCGTGCCGGCGACAATCTGGATTTCCACGTGTTGCGGTCCTAACGATGGATGGATCGCTTTCAGACGCACGCTTCCAGGTTTCTCCTGGGCGCGAATCCAAACCGCCCCGGTCCCGCCGATCAGCGAGAATGGATTGTCGCCAATGATCTCGGCCGGGCCTTCCACTTCAAGTTTAATCGCGTCGTTCGCAAAGGGGCGGACCGCGCCGAATTCATCAGTGACGCGCAGGACTACCCGGGTGGAGTCCGCGCCATCAGCAATCAACTCGGTGTCGTCGGGAAGCAGCAGGAATTTCATATCGACACCGGTGCCCGAGAGACGTTTCGAGATCACCTGCTTCCCCTGGATATAGCCGTCGAGACGCAGGTCCCCCCACTTGTGGAACAACTCCGACATTTCAAGAATGAAGGGCGCATAGCGAAGATGAGCAAACTCCTTGCGGTCGGGGTCGACCTCAGCAATCAGCTTGTCGTCAATGTAGAACTTGATGTGGTCGCAATTGGAGCAAACCACAGCTTTCGAGAATCCGACCGATGCATCGCCCCGCGCCCAATGAAACGCCGGCTCCAGCACAATCTCTTCTGCAGGGTCACACTGCGACTTGTAAAATCCGGCAGCCGGCTTGGGTTCGCGGAATATGTCAGTGACGCCGTGATAACAAATGCGGTCGCCCGAACCAAAATTGCCGTGCGTGTTGTAATCGAAAGCGCACCAGCCAATCCCGCCGGCATACTGTGGATTTGACGCAAGCTGGTCGTGGATGCGGGCGTGGCGCAGCGCGTGTTCGGTGAGGCGCTCTACCTGGTCGATGGTCTTCGTCGGATACGTGTGCCCGACAAATTCGGTATTCAAATACCGGGAATGGTTCGGCGGCTTCAGCGGGAATCCGAAATCGTTCATGGTGAAAACATCCTCCAGAAATTCGGATTCCTGGAAGTAACGAATGCCGCCCGTCTGCCGGGTCGGGTCGAGCTGGTGGGCCATCGCGTTTGTTTTCGTATAAAAGTCGTGGTTGTCGCGAGATTCGTTGATGCGCACACCCCACAGGATGATCGAAGGATGGTTCCAGTCGCGGCGAATCATGCGCCGGACGTTATCGACAGAGAGTTCTTGCCACGCCTCGTCTCCAATGTGCTGCCAGCCCGGGATTTCTTCCAGAACCAGAAGGCCGATTTCGTCGCAGGCGTCAAGAAAATGACGCGACTGCGGATAATGCGATGTGCGTACGATGTTGCACTTGAGCTTATTACGCAGGAGTTGCGCATCGCGGCGTTGCCCGCGCCCGGGCATCGCCTGCCCCACAAACGGAAACGTCTGATGACGGTCTAACCCCCGCAGTTTGATGACTTTGCCGTTCAACTCGAAGCCGTGATCGGTGAATTGCGCCTCGCGAAACCCGAAACGCCGCGAGTCTTCGTCCAGCAATTGCGTCCCGCGGCGCAATCGCACGCGCACCGAATAAAGGTTCCGATCTTCCATGCTCCACAACTTGATTCCGCTAAGTCCTTCCAGATGTAGGGTGTGTGCGGCCGCTTCGCTCGACGCGCCGGACGACGGCAACGGCTGTGAAGCTTTCGCAACGGCTCGCTCGCCATCAAGCAATTCCACTTCGAGTGTCAGAGAATCATGGGAAGCGTCCAGATGTTGAACAAAACAATCCACATCGAGCCCTGGAGTGGCCGTGAGGACGTTCTTCGGCCGAACAAAGATGTTCTCGATAAACGTCGTCGGCACAACACGCAAAGAGACCTCGCGATAGATGCCGCCGAAGGTGAGGTAGTCGATTTCGTAACCAAAAGGCGGAATATCGGGACGCTCACTGGAGTCAACATCGACCGCCAGCACATTTTCCCCGTCAAAATCCACGTGCGAAGTCAGCTCGAACGAGAATGGAGTGTAACCGCCTTTGTATTCACCAAGTTTCACGCCGTTGATCCAGACCGTAGAGGCCGTCATCACGCCTTCAAAATCAACAAAAACACGCTTTCCCCGCGCTTCGGGCGGAAGTTTGAAGCGGCGTCGGTAGAGGGATACAAATTCGTAGGTTTTTTCGTCAAAACCGTGCCACGGGAGGCGGATATTGGTGTGTGGAATCACAACTCGGTCAAAGCCCGAGTCGTCGAAATCCTTGGCGTGGCCGGCTTCGATAACGGTGCGGCTATAGCGCCATTTGCGATTCATCGGGAGCACGAGGCGTCCGGTCGGCATTGCGGCAGCCTGGCCGTTGTTTTCCGGAAATGCATACGGCGCGATCGCTGCTCCCGCGATGAGCGTGCCTGTATGTCGTAAAAACTTGCGACGATCCATTTTGTCTACTCTCTCCCTGAATTGTCGAATTATCGATTGCACACCACAGCCGTGGGAACCTTGCGAACCTGGAAAGCTGCCTAAGCCTGTTCACACCGCCCAAGCCAGCAATTGTTCCAGATCGGCCGCAGACGTGGATTCGGTTCCGCGCGGCATGGACGGACCAATCGCCAATGCTTGACTGTGTCCTTCAAACCAGACCAAAAACGACGACTGATCAGCTCCCGGAAGCCGCTGCTGGTTCAGCCAGTTGTAATACGCGCCGAAGTCGGCGTCGATCAGCGAGCCGACGAAATCCAATTCCGGACGCGCCGCCACCGCGGAGAGCAGCTCATTCATCGGTTTCTGCCGTTGGCGCGGAGCAAATCGCACCAGCAGCGTGAGCGGTTGAGCCCGCCGCAGAGCCTCGCGTGCGGCCCACTGCGCAAAACTCGTACTGAAGATTTGAGTTCCCGATCCCTCGGTCAGCAAGCTGACTTCGAAGCGCGCCAGGACTTCGTCTGTGCCTTTGTCATCGCTGACCCGGTCCATGCCAAGCTCTGCCGGGCGCAGCTGGGCCAAAAGTGTGCGCAGCGCTTCAGGTCCCATGCCTGGTCGATCGAGCTCCGGTTGCATCCTGCGCAACAATGCGGCGCGCGCCGGTTCGAGAGCTTTGTAGGAGATGCAAGTAAGTGCCGGCGCATGATCGGCCTCTTCCCCACCGTCGATGTACCAATGGCCGTAAGGAGCGGGATGCGACTTTGCTCGCGCTGCGACCGCCTCCAGCAGTCGGGGCAATCCTTCTTCAGGCTTCACGCGGCTGAAGTATGCGCCGTGGGGGCGCAACTTGCGGAACAGAGCCTCGTCATACGAAGCCACTCCCTGACCGATGACAGTAATTCCCAGCCTCGGAATCGGCGGAGGATCCGGCGGCGCGGCCGACCGCAAGTGATCGGCATAGTCCATCGACGCCTTGCGAAACGCGTCCAGCTGGTGGGTGCTCCAGAGATAAGCAGACAACCGTTCCACAAACTGAACGGGCGACTTGGCCCAATCAAACCCTTCGAGCTCCGGCGAAAGATGGATTTGGGCAAATGCCTGAAACAGCTGCCTTAGTTGGTCGGGCGAGAGCGAACCGAGATTCGCCAATTCTTTCTCGCGAGCTTTGCGCTCAGCCGGAAACTTGAAATCATAATCAATGAGCTCTCGAAGCAGGCTCGGCAAGAAACTCAGCGGCAATTGCTGCAGCGTCCCTAGATAGTTGGCAACCAGTTTGCGCGCCTCCGGCGGATAGCCAGCGAACTGCTCCGTTTTGAGGTCGCGTGGAAGCATGTCAGCTACAACAACTCCCCGATTGGTTTGCCTTGAGCGAGCGACGGAGAAAATCCCATCATGGAGCCCAGCGTGGGGACAAGATCGGTTGAATCGACTGCCCGGTCGAAAACTTCGCCCTCGCGAATGCCCGGGCCAGCGGCCAGCATCCAAGTTGTGCGAGAGAGAGCGTCGCCGGTGCGATGATGCTGAAAGCCGTTTCCTCCGGCATCATCATCGGAATCGCGGCCGAAGTCAGGAAGGATAAAGAGAGTTGTCTTGCCCGCGTATTCCGGCTCGGTCTGGATGGTCTTCCATAAGTCGGAGCAGAGCCGGTCGGTGCGGCGGATTCCCTCGACATAGAGCGAATACGCTCCAGCATGTGCAATGTCGATGTCATGCATGGTGATCCACAATAGACTGGGCGCCACTTGCCGCATCAGCCGCCGAGCGATGTAGACGGAAAGTTCATCGGGGCTCGACAACGTCTGCGCGTGGTCCTTGAAGTCATCGACCGAAAGTTTCAGGATCTTGTCGAGTTGTTGCAATTCGAATTCGCTGCCAGCGAGTTCCGGCGCGTAAAAAGGAGTTTCATAGTTGTCGCGCAGCAGATGCTGGTAGTCGTTACTGCGGCCGGAGGTGGCGGCCGTCAACAGATGCTTCGGTAGAATTACCTGCGCGCCCAACCCGGCGCCGTACGATCGATGACTGCTTTCGCCGATCCGGTTGAACCCATTGCTGGGAGCCACAACCCAGGCATCTGAAGGCGGGCGCTTCAGGTCCTTGCGAAAGTATTCGAACACCGTTGGAGATTGGGGCGCGACCGAGGCAAAATTGTTGAACGTTTCATATACGCCGGTGGCAAGACTCGCCGTCGCCACGTAGTGGCCCAGAATTCCGCGATTCACGACTTGCGTGAAGAAAGTGGCCTGCGGGATAAGCTCGCGCATGAGGTGGGGAATATTCTCCTGACCTTCCGGCGCAAATGTTTCCTGGTCGCGGGCTCCCCCGCCAAAGGTGACGACTACGATTTTTCTCTTAGACGAGGCGGTGGCTCGGGCCCATGAGGAGCGCATCAAGGTGCTCCCCAGCGTCACTCCCGCTGCGGTGCGCAAAAAATCGCGGCGGGTGCGGGCAACGAAGCGGCTCACGTCCTGAGAATGGGACGCATTCCGCGCAGCCAGTGCTGCTCGACCTCCTCGATTCTGCGACGAAACTTTCATTACAAATCCATTGCCCGATCGTCCATTAACATGCCGAACTCAACGGCGGCATCCCTCAAGGCTCCGCCGGCGTCTGATTTTTCTCCGAGTAAACGAACTGACGAACCTCCGCTCGCTGTTTGTCGCGATCGGCCATTTGTTGAGCGCGCAGCCGCTGATACACATCGAACTGCTCCTGCGCGCTGTCTTTCTTGCCCGTATGCACATAGGCCTGCCCCAATCGGTAGTGAGCATCGGCAAGCTCAGCGTTGATTTCCACAGCTTTCACATATTCAGGAATAGCCACGGCATACTGGGTCTGATCCGAATAAAGATTCCCCAGCTGCAAGTGAGCCTCGGCGAGCTTAGGGTCGAGCGCCACCGCCTTCTTGAGTAAAGCCTCGATCTGGTGGAGATCGAGGCCGGGATCCTGCGCTCTTTTCCCCTTCCACAAGCTCATCGCATAGTAATAGAGGGCCCGCGCATCGTTTGGCTGCAACTCTGAAAAACGGGCGAACCGCCGGATGACTTCATCCGCCTGGCTCGGCGCACTGTCGTACGCCTTGGACAAGAAGAAATAACAACGCGAGTCGGTGGGACTTAAATCGGCCGCCCGGATCAGCGATTTCACTGCCTCGTCATAATTGCCGCGCGAGTAGAGCGCGATGCCAAGGCCGATAGCCAGCCGCGATGAATTTGGGTAGCGCTCGGTCGACTGCCGGAAAACTTCAATCGCCGGCTCCAGCGTGCGATGCATAAGGAGCTCGCTGGCCCAATCGAAAAGATTGCTCTCGCTCGGGTCCTGGTGGGCCGCGATTTCAAATTCATTGGAGGCAGCCACGAACTTCCCATCTTTTTCCTCGATCTGCCCCAACAGATTATGCAGCTCCGCAGTGTCTTTCTTTTGCAGCAGGCTGTGAACCAGCTCGCGCGCCTGCGCCGGCCCACCGGTGAGCAGATAAGCTAGCGCCAGGTCGTAGCCATTGTCGTAGGAGGAAGGATTGATTTGCTGCGCCTCCTTCAGAAACGGCACAGCGTCTGGAAGCTTGCCCATGCGGACATAGAACTCACCCAGATCGTGGTTGGCATCATAGTTCCGGGGCTCGAGCGCGACCGCTTTCTTGAACTGCTCCTGCGCACCTTCCAGCTTTCCCATGCGGAGGAGGTTGGTCGCCAGGTTGGTTCTGGCGGCAGACGAGGCCGGCTTCAAGCGCACAGCCTTCTCAAGGTGAGGATTAGCCAGAGCGTCCTTCGATTCCTCGGTATAGACCAATCCCAGGAGCTCATGCACTTCGAAGCTTTCCGGAACGTCGCGCAGAAGATTTTCCAGTTGTGCGGCAGCTTCCGGGAAATGGCCAGTGTCATATTGCGCCACCGCCGCCTGGAACTCGCGGTCGAACCTTTGGTTCTGTACTCGCTCTTGCTCCTGGCTGGCAGCCGGTAGGCACGCCAGCATCGCCACGAGAGCCAAGATTGTCCCGAGAACAGAGATCGACCAACGGTTCGGGCTCACAATGTCCGCATGGTACCACCCTGCCGCGAGCCGCCGCGAGGGCGCGATCGAACATAAAGTGGAGGACGCCTTGGACGACGCCCTCCGCTGAATGGCTTCGAACCTAGAAATACAACTTCAAAGCGAACTGGATCTGCCGCGGATCGTACGGAGCATCGCGCGTGGATCCAATCTCGCCAAAAGTATTACTGGTGAAATTGCCCGATCCCGAGACCGCCACTACGCCATTGCCGCCGAAATTCGGAGCGTTGAAGTTCGGGTGGTTGAAGATGTTAAAGAACTCCGCTCGGAACTCCAAACGGAAGCGCTCATTCAGCTGCATCTCCTTGAACGCCGAGAAATCCATCCGCTTGAAGGTTGGTCCGGCAACCTGGTCCGGCGGACCCCCTAAGGTGGATACCGGGCAGGGCAAGGCCGTGCAAGGCGCTGGCTGGCTGAATGCGTTTGGGTTACTGAAGAAGCTTACTTTACCGTTAGAGTCGGTGTGGACGCCCCTGCCCAGAGATTGCCCGGGGACGATGAAGTCATAACATCCGCTCCCTGAACTCGTGCCCGAAGGGCAACTCAGGGTAATCGGTTGGCCCCCCTGAAGCACGACGCTCGTGTTGATCATCCATCCCCCGAACACCTTGCTGGCGATCCCGGAGTCGCCCAGGAAGTGCTTACCCTTGCCAAAAGGAAGTTCGTAGCCGCCGCTCAGGTGAAATACGTTTCGAATATCAAAATCACCCAAGCCGTAGTCGTAATGGATTCCGAGCCCTGGAACGTCGGGAGCGCGGAAGCCTGCGTTGCTTCCGCCGTTAAGCAAGTCGCCCGCGTCGGTTCGCGTCTGGGACCAGGTGTATGTGGCCAGGAAGTTCAAGCCACCACCAAACCGCTTTTCTAACTTGGTCTGGAGCCCATTGTAGTAACTGTTGCCGTTCGTGACGGCGTAACTGCCGCCGTTGCCGAAATCAGGAAATGGAATCCCGCCTTGGGCAGCAGGCCAGGCGCCGGAGCCAGGGGCGCCATCTGCCCCGGCCGTATTTGTGAGCGGCGTGCCGGTAGGCAAAATTGCCGTGGGGTTGTTGGAATTAGGGAAGGTTTCCAAGTGACGAGCCAGTGAAGTCACGTAGCCTGCCTGCACGGTCAACGTGGGGGTTAGCTGGTATTGCAGGGTAAAGTTGCCGCTCATGGTGTAGGGAGTCTGGTAATTAAACTGGATTCCGCGCAATTGCAAACCGTTGGCCAGCACGGCGGTCGGATCGAGCGGAATACACGAGAACCCTGACTCAAAGGTGGCAGTGCCACCGGGACCTGCCGTGGCGCAACCCGGATAGGTGTGCGGGATACCATCATTCGGGGGCGTATAGTTGAAATCGAACTGGAAGGGATAGCTTTCACCCAGATTCGGTGAATAGCCGCGGTTTTCAAAGCCGTTGTAGAACATTCCAAACCCGCCTCGAGCCACCAGCTTGGGAGACACCTGGTAGGCGAAACCAACTCGAGGAGCAAAATTTGCCTTCTGCGAATTGCCCAGCCCCTTGCCGTACTTGTTCGTGATGTCGAGGGCGATTCCGTCCGCAGCCAGCAAATTCGTGAAACTGGAGGACAGCGATGCGGGGTTCGTTCCACCTGGCAGTAGATACATGGGTCCGCCGGTGGGGGCGCCGCCGGGAACGAAGTTGGCTTGGGCTCCGTGGTGCTCATACACCAGGGTGAAGAAATCCCAACGCAGGCCCAGGTTGACGGTCAGCTTAGGATTGATCTTCCAGTCGTCGTTGAAGTAGGTGCCGTAATAGTTCTTTCCGTTATCCGTGAGGTAGATGTTGGAGGCGTATATGTTCGTCGATCCGCCTACGTCAAAGGGAACCCCGTTCTGAGCGGGAGTGTAGGTCGGGGCGGTGGGCGTCAGCAGGAACGCGGCTCGCCCCGTGCTGCCTTCGTCGCTGCTGGCCACCCCACTTGGTATTTCCGTGAAATTGCCGTCGTAATCGAATTCTCCGTGGGACCACGATGGTTGCAGAGTGGAGAACTTGACGTGCTGCCACTCGAAACCCATCTTGAACGTGTGCTTGCCGTAAATCTTGGTGAGGTCGTCCGTTAGCTGGAACGTGGAACTGACTTCATCCGAAGGCAGGAACGAGTTGCTGCCCAAGGTCGCCAGTCCGTTGATTCCAAAGGCTGGAAGGCCACCATTCTTGGCAACCTGGGGAATATCCTGAATACCATACTGGGCAGGAAGACCGAAGTTACTAGCCTCTGGACTTTCGCGAGTAGTGTTCAGGTAATTGAATCCCGCACGGGCTACGTTCACCAAAGTCGGAGAAAATACGTGGGTGTAGGCCAAAGCGCTCTGTTGCGCGATCGCGGTCTGTGGGCCCTGTTGGAAAGCGCCGCCGTCCGCTACGCCACCGAAAATGCCGGGAATGAATTGTGGATCATCTTTGTAGCTGAAGCGGTAGAACAGCTGGTCCTTGTCGCTCAGATCGAGGTCCAGGCGGGTGTCAAAGGAATTGCTGTGCTCGAACAGTTTTGGAGAATTGCCGAAATTGGAGAAAAGCGAGGAACTCGTTGGCGCAGGATAGAGATTCAGCAGCGCGATGGCGTTCGCGTCCAGCCGCCCGACAGGGATCTGGTTCAATCCACAGCCGGCGAGAGTAAAGGCGGCGGTACTAGCCGGGCATGTGCCGAACGGATCGCGAACATAGCCTGACGCGATCGCCGTTATACCGGACACGGGATCGACGCTGCCCGCGGTGACCGTTCGCGTCGTTGCGGGATCCACAATGGTGCCATACGGCATGGTTCGTCCCAACTGGTCAACAAGTGCCGGAGAAGTCGATTGCCCGGTAATCAGGTCCGAAAAGTCAGTGTAGCCGCTGCTGCGCTCCGCGGTGGTGGGCACTGACCCGGTCAGAATCGTTCCCTGCACTCGACGGAATCCTTCATAGTCGCCAAAAAAGAAAACCTTGTTCTTGATCACCGGACCGCCGAGCATGGCTCCAAACTGATTCTGGCGAAGCTCGCCCTTAGGCACCTGATCGGCGTCTTCGAAATAGTCCGGGGCGTCGAGCTTGTCGTTGCGGAAAAACTCCCACGCCGCGCCGTGAAACTGATTGGTGCCGGATTTAATCGTCGCATTGAGAACCGCGGCGCCCGAGCGGCCGTATTCTGCGCTGAAGTCCGAGGTCTGGACCTTGAATTCCTGAATCGCGTCAACCGGAGGAAGGACGACAAAGTTCGTGCCGTTGAGGAAGTCTACGGTATCGGAATTATTGTCAATGCCGTCGAGCATGTAATTGTTCTGCGCTGGCCGGTTGCCATTGGCCGCGAACGCGCCGGACGCCGCGTTCCCGCGCGTATCCGCCTGAGGCGTGTTCACGCCAGCGGCAAGCTGGGCCAGGAAGGTAAAGTTCCTGCCGTTCAGGGGAAGATCATTCACGCTGCGCTGGTCGACCACCTGGCCAACGGATGCATCCTGGCTCTGGAGCACTGGAGCGGTCGAGGTGACCTCTATCGTTTCGCTTACGGCTCCAGGCTGGAGCTTGAAATTGACCAGGACCCTCGCGCTCACGTCGACGACGACATGAATCTGGACTTCTTTCTTGAAGCCTTGCGCGGAAGCATCAAGCTTGTAGCTGCCAATTCTCACCGGGCTAAACTCGTATACTCCATCCGCTCCGGTTGTGGTTGACAGACTGGTGCCCGTTCCTTCGTTGGTGAGGGTAACCTTGGCGCCACTGACGACGGCCCCCGACGTATCCGTGAGAGTACCGGTGATGGACCCGGTGTCTACCTGTGCTTGGAGGGGCCTGACGTTGAGTGTGGTGAAGACTGCAACCGCCAACAGGCCGCGCAGAATCCAGGCAAATGCGTTCCGATTCATTGAGCTCTCCTTTGAGCTTCGCTGGCCTGCGTCCAGGCAAGCCTCGCGCACCAAACTTCCCAGCCCCACAGCCTGATCAAACTCTCGAGTGCTTCACCGCAGACCTAAGCGTTAAGAACACACCCTGATTAACCGCTTAACCTAAAAATACTAGTGGGGTTGGGAATAACACGGTGCGCGCCGCATTGTCAAGAATTTTTTATTGGTTTACACTCCGCGCTGTCCCTGCTCCACGGTGCCACTGATCCCGCCCCACGAGGATGGTTGGCGCTTTACGCCGGGCCGGTGCCGCGAACCATGACAGTAACCATTCGCGATGTGGCGAAGGCAACGGGCGTCTCCACCGCCACCGTCTCGAACGTCCTGAACAAGACCGGCAAAGTGGGCCGCGGCACTCGCCAACTCGTGCTGGGCGCGGTTCGGCGCATGGGATACATTCCCGATGTTCACGCGCGTCGCCTCGCTTCGCGCGATCACCGCACGCTCGGCATCATCATCTCCGATATTGAAAACCCTTTTTTCCCCGAGGTAGTCAAGGGCTTCGAAACACGCGCGAGACAGCTCGGATACGACGTAATCCTCAGCGATACCAACTACGACCCGCGCAGGACGCGTGAAGCCGCCGAGCGCATGATGGAGCACAAAGTCCGCGGAGTCGCGGTTATGACTTCCGAGATCAGCGTCAAGCTCATCCATCAACTCGCGCGAAGACGAATCGCAGTCACCTTCCTCGATCTCGTTCCTGTCCGAAAATATATGAGCAATCTGCGCATCGACTATTCCTCCGGCGTGACGCAGATCGTGCAGCACCTGCACGCTCAGGGGCATCGCAGAATCGCTTTCGTCGCCGGCAGACCAGGGCTCAAGTCCAACGCCGTGCGATTGGAAGCTTACGAAAAATGCATGCGCGATTTAGGAATCGACCCCGGTCCCGTACTGCCCGGCGATCTGCGCTTTGAAGGTGGCCTGGCCGCGGGCCTCAGCATCGGCAAACTTTCTTCCCGTCCCACTGCAGTGGTGGCCGTCAACGATCTCACCGCCGTTGGCGTGGTCAAGGGATTGTTGAATTCCGGCCTCCGCGTTCCGCAGGATATTTCGGTCACGGGTTTCGATAAAACCCGTTTAGCCGAATACAGCAATCCTTCCATCACCACCGTCGACGTTCATCGTGAAACGCTGGGACACATCGCGGCGGACGCTTTGCACGAGCTATCGAGCTCAGTGGACCCTCAAGGTCGCGAGTATCTGATCGGCGCCGAACTCGTCCTGGGAGGCTCGTCCGGGCCGGCATCCCATTGAACAGACGCTCCAATTGGTAGACTGGCGGAGCCTGCACCAGTGGAACGCGCGCCCATGTCGCATCGACAAAACCATCGTCAAGACGATCAACAGGAAAACGACTGGACTCTTTCCCGTCGAATTTTCCTGAAACAGATGCGCTGGGCGCCTGTGCTTTTTCTTCCTGCGCCCGTCATGAGCCCCTTTCTTCGCTCTGGACTGCAGCGCATCGCTGCTTCTCAGGCTTCTCGTTTTCCTTTCGCTGATATTCACGCAGACATTCGCTTTACTCCGCACTATCCCGCGAACTCCCAGCTGGACGCCGTTCTCCGTCTGGCCGTGCCCGGCACCGATGAATACGTCACCGAAGGATATGCATTTGAGCTCACGGCGCTGCTTGCGGAGTGGAGTCAACATCTGAAGCTGGATCCACCAGCCACAGCAATCCTAAGCAAGTTTGTTGACTCCTCGATCCAATCGACTGCACTCACTCCAATTCGCGACTTGCCGTTGCGTGCCGGCGATCGTATCGAAGCGTCACGGCGGGAATTTTCTCCCGCTTTGCTTCCCGGCCGCGAGAGATTTCTTCAAGAGATCAAGAACTATCTCGCTCCGCTGAAGCGTGTGGAAACTGCCGATTTCGAGATCTATGAATGCACGCAGGCAGCCGACTCGCCGCTGACGCTCGAAGCCAAAATTCGGTATGAATTTGTGGGCACGCGCGACGCGCAGATTCGGAATGAGCAAGTGCGAGAAGAGCGCATCGGCTCGTGGATTACGCGGTGGTCGCGCAGTGAGTCCGGCGCGTGGCAAGTATTGAAGTGGATCGCGTCCGACGAAACCCTTACCCGTGCCACAGGGCCAATCTTTGTTGACATCACTTCCCAATCTCTCGGGCAGACAGCATCTTACAAGGAGCAACTTCTTCGCGGAGCCGACTATTGGCGAACCGTTCTCGACGGAGCCGTCGGCGTCGACGTGTACGGAAACAACGGCGTGGCGGTGGGAGATTTCGACAACGACGGCCTCGACGACTTGTATGTCTGCCAACCCGCGGGACTTCCCAACCGGCTCTATCGCAATCGTGGTGACGGAACATTCGAGGATGTCACAGAGAAGTCGGGCCTCGCCGTCCTCGATTTCACCGCGTGCGCACTCTTCGCGGATTTCGACAACCGGGGCTTTCAGGATTTGCTTGTGGTCGCCGCAACCGGACCTCTACTTTTCAGGAACGATGGCAACGGGAAATTTTCTCTCAAGCCAGACGGGTTCCGCTTCGCGCGTCCGCCGCAGGGAGCATTCACGCACGCCGCTGCCGCGGATTACGATCACGATGGACGCCTCGATATTTATTTTTGCCTCTACAGCTATTACCTGGGACTGGACCAGTATCGCTATCCCGTTCCGTATTTCGACGCGCGCAATGGCCCTCCCAACTACCTTTTCCACAACGAAGGAAACGGAGTCTTCGAAGATCGCACCGAGGCCACGGGCCTGAATATCGAGAATGATCGGTACAGCTTCGCCTGTTCCTGGGGCGACTGCAATGCAGACAGTTGGCCGGATTTGTACGTAGTGAATGACTTTGGCCGTAACAATCTCTACCGGAACAATTGCAACGGCACGTTCACTGCCGCCTCCAGCGAATCCAAAGTAGACGAGGCGGGAGCCGGCATGAGCGCGTGCTGGCTGGATTTCGATAACGACGGCAAGCAGGATATTTACGCGGCAGGCATGTGGGTCGCCGCGGGTATGCGAGTCTTTGAAGACTCACATTTTCACGGCGGCGAGCCGGAAAACGTTCGCTCCCTTTATCGCCGCCACATGGCCGGCAATTCTCTGTACCGGAACCAGGGCGACGGAACATTTCAAAATGTTGCTCCGCACGCTGGGGTCGAAATGGGCCGCTGGTCGTGGTCCACCGACGCGTGGGACTTTGACCATGACGGCTACCCCGACCTGTACGTCGCGAATGGCTATATTTCCGGAATCGATCGAAAAGATGTTTCGAGTTTTTTCTGGCGTCAGGTCGTCGCGAAATCACCGCAGGATTCCAGCCCCTCGCCCAGTTACGAACTGGGATGGAGCGCCATCAATGAACTCATTCGTTCCGACGCGACCTGGAACGGCCACGAGAGAAACGTTTTCTTCGCTAACAATCGCGACGGAACGTTTTCCGATGTCTCCGGCGTGGTTGGGTTGGATTTTCGCGACGACAGCCGAGCGTTCGCACTCGCCGATTTCGACGGCGACGGCAAGCTTGAAATCGTGCTGAAGAATCGCAACGCGCCACAAATCCGCATCTTGCGTCTGGCAATGGAAGGCATCGGCAATTCCATCACGTTTCGTTTGCGCGGACACAAAAGCAACCGCGACGCGATCGGAGCCGCAGTCACCGTCGAAGCGGGAACTCTTCGCCAGACGAAATATCTCCAGGCCGGTTCCGGATTCTTGTCGCAACACACCAAGGAGCTTTTCTTCGGCCTCGGGAAGAATCAGGAAACTGTCCAGGCGACCGTCCGCTGGCCCAGCGGCCTCACGCAGACCTTTGGCAGCTTGCCAATCAACCGCCGAATCGAAATCGAGGAAGGTTCGCCGGACTTCCAAGCCAGGCTCTTTGCTCCTTCTCCGCAGGCGTGGGCCGAACTGGGCGATCGTCCGGATGTGGATCGTCCAAAGACAGGTAGCGAGATTCTGCCGTCCTCTGTGGAAACTTGGCTGATCGAGCCGGTGAGCGCCCCGGATTTCTCCTTACCGGACTTCGCCGGCAACCTGCGCGATCTTCGCTCGTTTCGAGGCAGTTACTTGCTGCTGACATTCTGCGCGGCCGGTTCGCCCGCCTCCCGCGATCAATTGCAGCGTCTCCGCAAATCTCAATCGGCGCTCGACTCTCGCGGCCTTCGCATCGTTGCCATCCACGTCGAAGACTCGTCCAACTCCAACACCGTAAAAGAATTCGCCACTAAGGAAGGCCTAAAGTTTCCAATCCTCGTCGCTACGCAGGACGTGTCCGGCATTTACAACATCGTCTATCGCTACCTGTTCGACCGCCACCGTGATTTCTCGCTTCCCACGTCTTTCCTGATCGATGAAGACGGAAAAATCATCAAGCTATACCAGGGAACGTTCACGCCTGAAAAGTTGCTGCAAGATCTCTCATCCGCTCCCAAAGCGCCGGCAGAGCGCGTCCGCAAAGCGCTTCCCTTTTCGGGGACTCTCTATGAGGGCACATTTCAACGAAACGCATTCACGTATGCTGTGGCTTTTTTTCAGCATGGATTTCTCGACCAGGCCGCGCAGTCGTTCCAGCAAGTCATCGCGACGAGACCCGATGATGTCGACGCTTATTACAATCTTGGAACCCTCTACCTCCGGCGCAACTCTCTGCAAGAAGCACAACAGTATCTCGAACAGACGGTTAAGTTGCGTCCGAATTATCCGGAAGCGTGGAACAACCTGGGCATGATCGCCGCGCAGCAAGGCAATAGCGACGAAGCAGTTCGAAACTTTCGACAGTCGCTGCAGTTGCGGCCTTCCTACGCTACCGCTCTTCTGAATCTCGGGAACGTTTATCGGCGGCAGGGCAATCTTGACGAAGCGGAAACACTCCTAAAGCGCGCCTTCGATAGCGAGCCGAGAAATCCAGAGGTTAACTATGGCTTGGGAATGCTCTACGCCCGCCGTGATCAAACCGATCGCGCGGCCGAGTACCTGGAAAGCGCGATAACTCTGCGCCCAGACTACGCCGACGCGCTGAACAACTTGGGCGTGGTGTTTGTTCAACAACAGCGCTATCCCGAAGCGGAAGAGAAATTCAAGGCTTGCATTGTCGCGGCCCCGGATTTCGACCAGGCCTATCTTAATCTCGCTCGTCTCTATCTCGTACTAAAGGACAAAGAAAAAGCGCGAGGCGTTCTGCAGGCCCTGTTGCAAAAACAGCCGCAACACAAGATGGCTCAGCAGATGCTGCAACTGCTATATTGAGGCCTTTGGGAGAGGCATCTCAGAGGAAGCATGTCTGGAGAAGCATCTGCAGATGTTTGATCACGCTCCGATTCGAGTCCAGAAAGCCAATCGCAGTCCTGGAGTGCTCGGAATACTCGCACTCGCGATACTCGCGATACCAAGCCTGGGGCGCGCCACCCAACAAGCCCCTCCCATTCACCACGAACCCAGCCAACCCGAGGCAGCGAATGCTGCTCTTCATCAAGCCGAGGATCTGATCCAGCAAGGTCTTTTCGATCAGGCAAGAAAAGTAATCGACGAGCAGCTCGCGCGTAATCCCACGGTTGACGCTTACAACTTGCTGGGAATCGTCTGCACCAACGAAAAAGACTACGATCACGCCGTCGATGCTTTCCAGCACGCATTGACCCTGGCTCCCAACTCCACAAAAACTCACAACAACCTGGGCAGTCTGTATGTCGCGCAGCAGAAGGTCGAACTCGCCGAAAAGGAATTCACGAAGGTCCTGAGCGTGTCTCCCACCAACCGCGATGCAAACTACAACCTGGGTCTCCTTCTCATCGCGGAGGGGAAACCACTCGCGGCGATTCAGCATTTCCAGCGCGTTCATCCCCCGACCGTCGAAACTCGATTCAACCTGGTGCGCGCATATCTTCAGGCGGGAAAACCTACCGAAGCCCTGAACACAGCTCGCGAACTTTCAGCCGCGCATAAGCAGGATGTGCAGTTGCACTTCACGCTCGGCCTGCTTCTCGCCACCGCTAAGCAATACAAAACTGCGCAAATCGAACTCGAGCAAGCCAACGCCTTGCAACCAGAAACGTTCGAAATTCTCCACAACCTGGGGCAGGCCTATCTTCGAGGACACGAATACACGAAAGCCGAAGTCGCCCTCAACCGCGCCCTGAAGCTAAAGCCCGATTCTGCGGAGACACTTTATCTGCTGGCGCAGGTTTATTCCGAACAATCAAGACCGGTGGACGCTCTTGATCTCCTGGTGCGTGCCCGTAAGCTCGCACCGCAGAATACCGACGTAATCTTCTTGATGGCCCGTGTCAGCATGACTCAGAATTATTTCGAAGACGCAATTCCTCTGCTCGAATCCGGCATCAAACTTGCGCCGCAACGAACCGATCTCCACGCTGCCCTGGGCGAAAGTTACTTCATGGCGGGCAAAACCGAAAAAGCGATTGAGGAATTCCAGAAGCTTATCGAGTTAGAACCGTCCGCGCGCTCCTACGCTTTCATCGGCCTTTCTTACCGTCATCTGGGACGATTCGACGAAGCTCTGAAATATTTCGAGCAAGGACTAAAGCAAGATCCGCACAACACTTCGTGCCTGTTCAGTATCGGCTATATCGAAGAGCGGCAGGGGAACTATGAGCGAGCCGAAGGCCTTTTCCAGCAGACGCTCCGTTCGAACCCAGATTTTGCCGAAGCGCTTCTGGAGTTGGCGAATCTCCGTGTTAAAGACAAGAAATTCGCCGAGGCTGTTGATCTACTTCGCAGGTTCGTGAAAGTAAGTCGCTCTCCCGCCGACGGCTACTACAAACTGGCGATGGCCGAGCGCAGTCTCCATCAGACCGCCGCCGCGCAAAGGGATTTAAATGTTTTCCAGACACTTTCAAAGAATGCGGCAACCGGGCCTTATCCCTATCAACACCTTTTTGATTACCTCGACAATCGTTCGAAGCTTTCTGTGCAGGCACGTACTCAACAGGATGTCGACGAACTGAACGAGCAAATCCAGAAACATCCCGGCCAGCCGCGGGATTTGTACCTGCTCGCGGAAACTTACCTGAAGCTCGGCAAACTAGACGCGGCCCGGGAAACCGTTGCGCAACTTGATCAAATCAGCGCGGACGACTATCGCACCCAGACCGGCATCGGCGTATTGCTCGCGCGTTACCGCTTGTACGATGACGCCATACAGCACTTCCAAACCGCGCTCCGCGCCAATCCCGATTCCGACGACGTGAAATTCGATTTAGCCGACGCGTATTTTCGCAAGGGTCTTTATCCGGATGCGCTCGACGCCGCCCAGAAAGTTTCGTCCGCAGGCCAGCAGGACGATGCCTTCCTGTCCCTGCTCGGCGATATCGAAGCTCACGCTGGTGACACTGCCAAGGCAAAAGAAATCTTCCGCAGCGCCATCGCCCGCAATCCGGACAACGACCAGTACTATCTCTCGCTGGCCCTCGTACAGCTTCGCGAAAATGATCTCAACAGCGCCGAGCAGACTCTGCAGAAAGGCCTCGCCCGAATTCCCGCCTCGGGGAAAATTATGTGGGGTCTGGGCCTCGCCTCCGTGCTGCGCGGCAACAGTGCGCAGGCTGCTGAGCGCCTGGAGCGTGCCGTGGAGTTGCTTCCGGAATGGGTCGGCAGTTATTCCACCCTGGGTGTTTTCTATTTCGAGACGGGACAAATCGAAAAAGCCCGCGAAGTGCTCGACCGTTTCAAGGGAAGCAACGCCGGCGGTTTGGATGTCGGCCGAATCGAAGAGACTCTCTCCAAAGCCCCAGCCAACCCTTCCGCGGCGGACCAACCGATCCCGATCGTCGCTCGCCAACAAATGCTGCAGTTAGCCCTGATGATCGCGGATCGCAGTTTGTGACAAGTCAAAGCCCGTTCGGGCTACACTAAATTTGAGAATGGAAATCAAGACGGCGAGACGCAGCAAACTAACCGCGCTCGCACCCAGGAGTGGTGCGATCCTCATGCTCGCCATGCTGGCGCTGGGCATTTCGATCAGCCCGCCCGTCCATCTCGAGGTACTCGCCGCGCAATCTTCAACCACGCCGGAATCACCCATTCCCGTTCACTACACCGATGTCCGCGAAAGCGCCAAAATTACCTTCCAGCAGGATTCCACGCAGACCGACGAAAAATATTATCTCGAAACCATGGGCACCGGCGTCGCATGGATCGACTACGACCAGGACGGCCTCATGGATTTATTCTTCGTCCAGTCCGCCGCCACTGACATCTACAAACCGCCGCACCCCTTGCGTTGCGCCCTCTACCACAACAACGGCGATGGCACCTTCACCGACGTTACCGAAAAAGCTGGCGTCGGAGGTGAAGGCCACTACGGCCAGGGCGTGGCTGTCGGTGACTTCGACAACGACGGCTATCCTGATTTGTACGTGACCGGCTATGGCCGCGCTATTCTTTATCACAACAACGGCAATGGCACTTTCACCGACGTCACCGCGAAAGCGGGCGTCGCCGACGAAGGCGGATGGTCCACCAGCGCGGGATGGTTCGATTACGACAAAGACGGCTGGCTCGATCTGGTCGTCACCAACTACATCGACTGGACTCCGAAGAATAATATGTGGTGCGGCGAGCGCCGGCCCGGCTACCGCTCCTATTGCCATCCCGGTAACTACAAAGGCCAGCGCATCAAGCTCTACCACAACAATCACGACGGAACTTTCACCGACGTGAGCGACGCATCCGGAGTTGGAAAGCCCGAAGCCAAAGGCATGGGTGTGGTTCTCGCCGACTTCAACAACGACGGCTGGCCCGACATCGCGATCGCCAACGACACGTGGCCAAACTTTCTATTCATCAACAAACACAACGGAACGTTTGAAGATGTTTCGTTGTTTTCCGGCATCGCCGCCAGCGAGGATGGCCGCTACGAGGCCGGCATGGGCATTGATGCTGCCGACGTCGACGGCGACGGATGGCAGGACGTCTACATTACTCATCTCGATTTCGAATTGAATCGTCTCTACCACAACAATCACGACGGCACGTTCACGGATAGCACCTATAGTTCGCGCATCGGAAACAAAGCGGTTTTGTTAAGTGGCGTAGCCATGAAATTTCTGGATTACGATAACGACGGCTGGAACGATATTCTGCAGCTCAACGGCGCCATGCTCGACAATGTTGCGCTCTATCACGACGAAGTGTCGTACAAAGAACCCTTGCTCATGTTTCGCAATCTGGGAAAAGGCCAGTTCGACAAAGTATCTGACTCGCTCGGTCCCGATTTCATGCGCCCCATCGCCGGGCGCGGCCTGGCCACGGCTGATTACGATAACGACGGCGATGTCGACATCGTCACCAACAACCGCGGCGACTATCCTTCGCTCTTGCGCAACGACGGCGGAAACGCCAACCACTGGCTAACGATCCTGCTGATCGGAACCAAATCGAATCGCGACGGCATCGGCGCTTCGCTCAAGCTGACTTCGGAAGGCTTCGTTCACTTCGAACAGGCCAAAGGCGGCATGAGCTACATGTCGGCCAGCGATCCTCGAATTCATTTTGGCTTGGGGAAACGCACCAAAATCGAATCGCTGGAAATTACGTGGCCGAGCGGTCAGATCGATCGATTGACAAACCTCGCCATCGACCACATCATCGCTGTGAAAGAAGGCGTCGGCATTGTCCCGCGCCAGTTTCCGAAGTTCCCGAGTCCGAAATGATTCTTCCCCGGCGACGTTTTCTTGGGTCTTCCCTTGTGGTTCTCGGCAGCACGCTGCTTGACGCGCTCACTACGCCGCTATGGAAATGGAACCGCAGCGCGATTCTTCAATCATCGCCTGCGACAACTTCACCTTCGCCCGTGCAGTTCGTCGATGTAGCTCACGAAGCCGGACTCACCATTCCCAACGTCTGGGGCGGCGTCGACCACAAGCGCTACATCATCGAAGCCAAAGGCAGCGGCATTGCCTTCTTCGATTACGATCACGACGGCTGGCTCGATATTTATTTGACCAACGGAACGCGTTTCGGCGAACAATGGCCCGCCGGACAGGCTCCCACTTCGCATCTCTACAAAAACAACCGCGACGGAACCTTCACCGACGTCACCGATAAATCCGGCCTCGCGCGCACCGGCTGGCAAACCGGCGTGTGCGTCGGCGACTACGACAACGATGGCTGGGACGATCTCTTCTGCTGCTTCTGGGGACACAATATTCTTTTTCACAACAATGGCGACGGCACGTTCACCGATGTTACTCACAAGTCCGGCCTCTACGATGAACGCGTCCGCTGGGGCGCGGGCTGCACCTTCCTCGATTACGACCGCGACGGCCACCTCGATCTTTTCGTCTGCAATTACATTCAGCTCGATCCCGCGAAGACTCCAGCCGTCGGTGATCCCGCGGTCTGTCAGTGGAAAGGCATCCCGGTAATGTGCGGCCCCCGCGGCCTCACCGGCGACACCAACGTCCTGTATCACAACAATGGCGACGGCACTTTTACCGATGTCTCCGCGAAATGCGGCATCCTCAAACCCGGCCCGCGATATTCCATCACGGCTGTCGCATCTGATTTCGATAACGATGGCTGGCCCGATATTTATGTGGCCGTCGATTCCGAGCCCAGCATTCTGTTTCACAACAACCACGACGGAACGTTCACAGACATTGCTGTAATGGCGGGTTGCGCCTACAGCGAGAATGGGCACGAGCAGGCGGGCATGGGCGTTGGGGTGGCCGATTACGATTGCGACGGCTGGCTCGATATTTTCAAAACAAATTTTGCCGACGACACTTGCAACCTCTATCACAACAACGGAGACGGCACCTTCAGCGATGTAACCTTTTCGTCCGGAATTGGAATCAACAACCAGTACGTTGCCTGGGGCTGCGGATTTGTTGACTATGACAACGATGGTTGGCCGGACATCATCCAGGTCAACGGTCACGTCTATCCCGAGATCGGCGGCCACGAGATTGGTCAGACTTACAAGAATCCAAGGCTCGTCTACAGAAATGTCGGCAACGGTCAATTCAAAGATGTGTCATCCACGATGGGCCCCGGCATCACCGAGCGTTTTTCCAGCCGCGGCGCTGCCTTCGGCGATTACGATAACGACGGCGACATCGATGCATTGATTTTGAACATGAACGATGTGCCTTCGTTGCTGCGCAACGACGGCGGCAACAAGCAGAACTGGATCAAGATCAAATTGATTGGCACCAAGTGCAATCGCACCGCGATCGGCGCTCGCGTGCGCGTCGTGGCTGACAAGCACGCCCAGATGGACGAAGTCCGCAGCGGGTCAAGCGTCATGTCGCAAAGCGATTTGCGCCTACACTTCGGCTTGGGCAAAGTACAAACTGTCGACCTAATCGAAGTAAAATGGCCGACCACTCAAAAGATGGAACGATTCATGCAGGTGAAGGCGAACCAGATCCTCACCATCCGCGAGGGCAGCGGGATTGTCGCCCCCGCTCCTTCGCAAACAACTTCGGCGAAATAAAGGCATGCGAATGAAGGTGCGATGAAGTCTCGATGAAGCTCAGACAATGAAAGCTCTCTTGCTGTCGCAATATCGTCATCTCGAACTAACCGATCTCGCCGTGCCCGAGCCCGGCCGAGACGAGGTCCTGATTCGCGTTGCGGCCTGCGGAATCTGTGGCAGTGACGTCCACGGCTACGACGGTTCATCCGGACGCCGTATCCCGCCGATCGTGATGGGACACGAAGCCGCGGGAACAATCGCCGCACTCGGCAAAGACGTGAAGAAGTTTTCCGAAGGCGATCGCGTAACTTTCGACTCAACCATCTATTGCGGGTCATGCACCAACTGCCTCCGAGGGGACATCAATCTCTGTGATAACCGCCAGGTGGTGGGCGTGTCCTGCACAGATTACCGCCGCGCCGGCGCCTTCGCCGAGTTTGTCGCTGTCCCCGCGCGCATCGTTTATCGCCTCCCGGAAATCCTCCCGTTCGAAGAGGCCGCCATGCTCGAAGCCGTGTCAGTCGCCCTTCATGCCGTGTCGCTGGTTCCGGTTCATCCTCAGGACAAGGCTCTAGTGGTGGGTGCCGGCATGATTGGACTCTTGATTTTGCAGGCTCTTCACGCAGCCGGCAGCTCGCACGTATATGTCTCCGACGTCGATCAAACCCGTCTGAATCTAGCTGAAGAGCTGGGAGCAGCGGCCACATTGCCTGCTGGACCCAGCCTCATCCCGCAAGTCATGGCGGTCACGGACGGAGCCGGCATGGATCTGGTGATTGAAGCTGTCGGCATCGACGCAACCGTAAAAGCCGCGGTCGATAGCGTGCGAAAAGGTGGCAACGTGGTCCTCGTCGGAAATGTTTCGCCCGAGGTTACGCTGCCTCTGCAGAAAGTCGTCACTCGTCAGATTCGTTTGCAGGGATCATGCGCTTCCGCCGGCGAATACCCTCGTGCCATCGAACTCATGAGCAGCGAATCCATCCGAGTGAAGCCGCTCATCACCGCCATCGCTCCCCTCGAAGAAGGTCCCCGATGGTTCGAGCGCCTGTACGCGCGCGAACCGAATCTGATGAAAGTAGTCCTGGCGCCAGGAAAAATCTCGTGAGCAGCGATGTCATGATCAACGATCTCATGATCAACAATCTGTTCGATCTCAGCGGCCGAGTTGCAATCGTCACCGGCACCAGCCGCGGACTCGGCCAGACCTTCGCGCGCGCTCTCGCGAAGGCCGGCGCCGATCTGGTTCTCACCAGCCGCAATCACGAATCGCTATCTACGTTCGAAGCCGAGATCAAAGCCCTGGGCCGCCGTGCGATATCCCTCGAACTCGACGTCCGCGATGCAAAAAGCATCGACCGCTTCGCCGCGGCAGCCGAAGCTGCCTTCGGCCATCTCGACATTCTCGTGAACAACGCAGGATGCAATGTCCGCAAGCCCGCACTCGACGTGACCTGGGACGACTGGAACCTGATCCTCGACACCAACCTGCGCGGAAGTTTCTTCGTCGCGCAAGCGGTTGCCCGCCGCATGATTCCCCGTCACTACGGACGCATCATCAATATCGGCTCCGTCACAAGTGTCGCCGGCTACGCGGGCCTCGCTCCCTACGGCGCAAGCCGCGGGGGCATTCGCCAGCTCACGATGAGCCTGGCGGATGACTGGGGGCAACACGGAATCACCGTCAACTGTCTAGCTCCCGGCTGGTTCCGCACGGAACAGAACAAGATTCTCTACGAAGACAAAGAGTGGGTGGAATATCTTTGCGATCGCATCCCGCTCAAGCGCCCCGGCGATCCCCACGATCTGGACGCAGCCGTCGTCTTCCTCGCCGCAGAGTCGAGCCGCTACATCACCGGCCAGACTCTCCTGATCGACGGCGGAATCTCCACCGGCGCAACCCGCGCCCTGCCGAAACCCCGCTGACTTAATTTTTTCGACCGCCGCTCTACTGATGAATCCTCGCAGCCCACCCCCCGCCGCTCGCCAGCGGAAGCTTCACCTTGGTCGTTCGATTCACCTGAATCGTTGTCTTCTTATAGTCGCTCGCGTACCGATCCGCATTCACCCCGTCCTGGTAAGCCTCCATCGTGAAATTCCCTTCTGGCAAAAACGATAAATCAATTTCAAGATTGCGCGGTGTCCAGTCGGTCATCGCTCCCACGTACCACTCCTTACCATTTCTTCTTGCGACAACCACGTAGTCAGCAATGCGTGCATCCAGCACTTTCGTTTCGTCCCACTCCGTCGGAACCGGACCGAGAAACTCCATCGCTTCCGGCTCCCGCAAATAATTCGACGGGCTGTCGGACAACATCTGCAGCGGACTTTCATAAACCACATACATCGCCAGTTGATGGCACCGCGTTCCCAGCGCCATCGGCTGGCCACGAATCGCCGCGAAGGTCGTCCGCGTCGCATTCCGCATCGCACCCGGCGTGTAATCCATCGGGCCCAGAAACATTCTCGTAAATGGCAGCGTCACATTGTGCTTCGGCTCCGAGTCCGCGCTCCACTTGCTCCATTCCATACCTCGCACGCCTTCCGTACTGATCAAATTCGGCCAGGTGCGCGTCATGGTCGCCGGCTTCTGATCGCCGTGGAAGTCGACCAGCATTTTTCTCTTCGCACATTCCCGGCTCACGCGATAGTAGTAATCGATCAGAATCTGATCGCTGCGCTGCATGAAATCAACTTTGATCCCTTTCACGCCCCACTTCGCGTATTGATCGAGCGCCGGTATCAGTTGGTCGTCCAATGTTTTCCACACCACCCACAAAATGATGCCAACATTTTTCTGCCGCGCATAAGCAGTCAGCTCGCCCATATTGATTTCCGGAACAACCTCCAGCACGTTCCCCAGCTTGTACCAGCCTTCGTCGAGAATGATGTAAGGGATCCCGTATTTCGCCGCAAAATCGATGTAATACTTGTATGTCGCCGTGTTGATTCCTGCCTTGAAGTCCACGCCGTAAAGATTGTTGTCGTTCCACCAGTCCCACGCCACTTTCCCCGGCTTGATCCACGACGTGTCCGCAACCAGAGAAGGTTTTTCCAGAAGATAGACAATCTGGTTGGTAAGCAGATCGCCATCCCGGTCCGCAATTCCAATCACGCGCCACGGAAACGTGCGCGTCCCCGCAGTCACCGCAATATAGTCGGCGCTCTCCACCACTCTGTAGTCGCGATCCCCCGTCAGACTTTCCTTCAGCGGGTAAGGAGGAAACGTCGCCGCCAATCCGTTCCCGCCCGTTCCCCGCAGCCAGAGGCCCGGATAAGACTCCAAATCCGATTCCGCAATCGCCACCTTCGCGCCTTCCCCCACGTCAACCACCGCCGGCAGCGTCGCGAGAAACGCCGGAGCAATTTCACTTAACTTCTGAGGAATATATTTGCGTTCGTTGTGCGAGAAAAAACTATCTTCTTGCGGATAATAAGCAATGTCGTTCGCCGAGAAATTAAACGCAGATTCCTCTCCATAGATTTTCATCTGCGCCTGCGGTATCGAAGTTTCAAAACGATAAGCCGCACCTTCGTTGTAGGCGCGGAACACCACTGCGTATCCGCCTTCAAAATTCAGCTTCAGCTCGTTGTAGTGGTCGCGAATCTTCGCGAACTTTTGCCGCACAACCGGCTCTACAACCTGATCGTAAGACCGCTCCTTCGCGTCCACCAACTTCGGCTGCACGCCAAGCTTCTTATGCTCCACGTCGAGCGACAGCGTGCAATCCTCCATCACCGCGCGGCCTTTCAGAACAACGTCGTAGCGAATCTGCCCTTCAGTGCGGATCCGGATTTCAATTCGCCCGTCCGGCGACCGCAGGTCGTAGCTGGATTGTGCGGCCCCATCCTCAACGAAGACAGCAACGAACAGGAGTGATAACAGAAAGCGGGCAAGTGTCTTCATCGAAGTCACCTTTCAAGCGGAGAAGTTTGTTCCGTACGGGAAAAGAATCTTACTCGCGCCCACGGCAGCAACACAAATCATCGCCGCACGCCGAAAGATGCCTGCGATGTTCATGTGGGGACAGCCGCCCTCGAAAGCCTGCCCTGAGCGAAGCCGAAGGGCCCGTCGAGCGACTCGACTGGTTTCTTCTCGACAACCGGCACCGCTGGCGCACTATTTCGAAACAGCCGCTGGCAGCGGATCCGGCGCCGCGTGCGAACTCGGCTGGTCTTTCAAAGCCTGATCCTTCAACACAAAGATAAATTGCCGCAGCTCGCGCCGTTGTCGCTCGATCCCAGCCGCTTCTTTCTTGTCGAGCTCTTTGTAATCCTCGAATTCGCGCTGCGCCTTTGCTCCCTCACCGGTCCGCTTATATGTCAAGCCTAGCCGGTAGTGAGCCTCGCTGCCAGCGGGATTCGCCACCACCGCCTTCCGATAAGCGGTGACCGCCTCGCGAAAACTTCCGCGCGCAAAATACAAGTTGCCCAGTTGCAAATAGGCCAGGTCGAGTTTCGGATCAATTGCCGATGACGTCAGCAGCAACGCCTCAACCTGCCGCAGCGCGTCGGGATTCTCCGCCCCCCGGTCGCGCTTCCACAGAGCCAGAGCATAGTAATAGTTCGCGAAAGCATTTTCAGGCTGATTGTGAGCGAAGCGCGCCAGCCTCTGCTCGATGCAGGGCAACGGCGTGGAAGTGGCCTCCTGCATCTCGCCGAGAAAAAGATAAGGAGCAGACTCCGAAGCAGAGCCTGACGGAAAGCCCGACGGAGAGCCCGACAGAGAAAGATCGGAAGCCGCGCACAAGCGCTGAGCCGCCTCCTCCACGGAACCGCTCGTATACAGCGCCGCCCCCAGCCCCGCTAGCATGCGCGCCGAATCCGGATGCAGCCGAACTCCCCGTCCAAACACTTCCAGAGCCGGAGCGACCGCCCGGTGCAAAAGCAACTCCGCGCCCCACGCAAAATAATTTGGCTCACTCGCATCCAGCCCAGCCGCGCGCTCGTACTCGCGCACAGCGTCCAGAGGATCTTCCAGTTTCTCGTCAAGATCGGCCAATACGCGGCGCAGATCCGCTTCGTCCGGCTTGTCCAGTTTATTTTCGCCCGCAAGCATTTGCTTCACCTGCTCGCGAGCCTGCGAGAATTCTCCGCAAGCCTTGAGAGCCAGGGCCAGCTCCAATGCGTTCGCATGATCATGGGGGTTGATCTGATAAGCCGTCCGCAGCAGAGGAGTGGCCTCGCGACATTTTTCCGAGTGAAAGTAAAACTCGCCAAGCTCATGATTGGCTTCAAAGCCCCGTGGACTCTGCAGCAGCGCCGCCCGCAGCACACTCTCAGACCGATGCGCTTCGTGACCGCCCGGCCCCGCCGCCGTAGTTGAAACTCCCTGTGACTCAGCCAATTTGAGATTCAAAGTCTCTTTGGCAAGCACTTCACCCGTCCGCATCCGAGTTTCCGACCCATGCCCGCCCGAGCCCGTCGAATCGGTAATGCCGGCCACGATGAAGTTAGGCCGGTCGTCAAGCTCGATTGCGGATGATGAAGTTGAAGCCGTGGAGGAAGGGGATGAAGAAGACGATGATGAAGACGATGGCGAAGGAGCGGAACGCGCACTCGAAGCAGAAGATGCAGAAGAATCTTCCGCTCCTCGGAACACAAGATCGCAATGCTTCTTTTCCGCCGGAACCAGATGGATAGAACTCTCGATCGCATCGCGCGATCCGGATCTCTCAGTCTTCACCGTGTACGTGCCGGCGCGAACCGCCAAAAAAGTAAATGCTCCGCCCGCATCCGTCTTGGTCTCAGCAACTTTTGACTGATCCTCTCGCTGAAGCAGCACAGAAGCCCCGGCAACCGCCCTTCCCGCCGAATCCCGAACGGTGCCCTCGACCTCCGCTTCCTGTTGCGGAGTAGAATCCTGCCCCGGTGCCGGCGACAAAGACAAGCTCACAAAAGCAGCCAGCAGAAACGCCAGCCCGCTCCAACTGCCGATCGCTCGCAGCGCAAAGCGCAATTCGCGTTTGCTGCTTTCGGCGCGCAAAAAATTCAACCTCGCAAGCTCCTCTCCGCAGGCCAGGCCTCGGCGCCTTGCGCGGGTTCACAAACATAAATATCCGGCGCAATTCCCGTTGCCTGCTGATACGTCCGTGCCATCTGCGCTTCGAACCCCGCCGCGCCGTCTCCCCGCACCAGATTCACCGTGCATCCGCCAAATCCGCCGCCCGTCATGCGCGCCCCATACACGCCGTCATTCGAGGCCGCCAACTCGACCAGCAAATCCAGTTCCTTGCAACTCACCTCGTAGTCATCCCGCAGGCTCGCGTGAGACGCGTACATCAATCGGCCAACTCCCTCCGCATCGCAGGACCGCAGCGCCTTCGCCGCGTCCAGCACCCGTTGATTCTCCGTGACCACGTGGCGGCAACGTCGATAAATCGTCTCCGGCAACGCATGCTTATATTTCTCGAGGTCCGCAATCCCAACATCGCGCAGCGCGCGAATCCCCGGAAGATGCTGCGCCAGTAGTTTCACTCCAGTCTCGCAATCGGCGCGGCGCCGGTTGTACTCTCCCGAAGCGTGTTCGTGACGAACCATGCTGTTGCACACCACCAGACGAAGATCCCGCGGCACCGGGATCAGCTGATACTCAAGCGACCGGCAGTCGAGCATCAGCGCGTTTCCGGACACTCCAAACGTCGCGATAAACTGATCCATGATCCCGCAGCGCGTCCCCACATATTCATGTTCCGCAGCCTGACAAAGTTTCGCCAGCTCCAGGCGAGGCACCGCAATTCCCGATGGCATCGTCAGAGCCAGGGCAGTCGCCACTTCCAGAGACGCCGAGGAGCTAAGCCCCGCGCCCAGCGGAACCTCCGCGTGAATCACTAGATTGGCGCCGGAGAGTCTGTGCCCCGCACTCTGCAGCGTAGCCGCGACCCCGCGAATGAAATCACTCCAATGCTTTCGCGGCGCACCCTCCAGCGCATCGAGAGAAAACGTGATCTTTTCGTCGAAGCGGTCGGAGTACGCTTCCAGAACGCGATCTTCACGCCGCGCCGCCGCAACCCAGGTATAAAATCCGATCGCCGCCGGCATCACGAAACCGTCGTTATAGTCCGTGTGCTCGCCAATAAGATTGACGCGCCCGGGAGCGCGAAATATTCGCATCTCGGTCCCGAACATCTCCCGGAATCGCGCCGTCAGCAAGTCGCCGGTCGATTCGGGCCGCAACACACTATCGATCATGATCGCCCGCTCACCGGGTTGCCCGTCTCGTCGGAGCAGTGCTCGGAGCTAAGGAATTCTCGTCTCTGCATGTGGTTCGTCAGCTTTCCCCGGTCAACCATTCCCGGTCAATCATTGACCGTCCACGAATGCGCTGTCAAACACTTCCGTCCGCGACCGCCCTCGGAAGACTTCCGCGAGCATGGCCACATGCTCCCAATGCGGACAACCGTCACCTCGCCGCACTGGAAAAATCGCGGCAGGCCGCACTCGCGTCAGCGTCAAGGAAAAAGGAAAAAGGAAAGAGGAAAGAGAAATGAAGAATGAAAAATGCTGGACCGCAACCTCGGATCTGCAGATAAGGCTGGCCGCCAAGCTGCGACAGGATTGTCGGAGCCATGCGTGGAAACACAATCACAATTTCATCGGCCGCCGCGGCAATTTAATTCCGCCCCAGCCCTCAGCACAAACCCTACGACTGCCCCGGCTTCTCCACTCCCGGCCCCGGAATCACCACTCCCGCTCCCGGCGTTACCACCGGCACCACCACCGCCGTCGGCACAACCGGAACCGCCACGGACGGTCTCGAATACGCCGTCCGCTCGTCCCACTTCCCAAAAATCATTTTCCCCGCCGTCGTCTGCAGCACCGACGTTACCGACACATCAATCGTCTTCCCAATCATCTTCCGCGCGTTGTCCACCACCACCATCGTTCCATCATCCAGATACGCCACGCCCTGGTTATATTCCTTGCCTTCTTTCAAAATGAACACCCGCATAGTCTCGCCCGGCAGCACAATCGGCTTCAGCGAATTCGCCAGCTCGTTGATGTTCAACACCTGCACGCCCTGCAACTGCGCCACTTTATTCAGATTGAAATCGTTCGTAATAATCTTGCCTTCATACACCTTCGCCAACTCGATCAGCTTCAAATCCACTTCCCGCACCGCCGGAAAATCATTCTCCACAATCTGAATCTGCAGCGTCGCAATCTTCTGCAGCCGCTGCAAAATGTCCAGCCCGCGCCGCCCCCGGTTGCGCTTCAGCGAGTCCGCCGAATCCGCCACCAGCTGCAACTCGCGCAGCACAAACTGCGGAGTCACAATAATCCCGTCCAGAAATCCCGTCTCCGCAATGTCGGCAATGCGCCCGTCGATGATGACGCTGGTATCCAGAATCTTGTAGCTTTTCTTGGATTGCTTTTCCCCGCCGAAGATCCCGCCCAGCGCCGCCAGATTCAGCAGATCGCCCTTGTTCGCGCCCACCACCAGCCCCACATAGGCCATCAGCAGCATCACCAGAATCTGCAGAAAGCTCTGCGTGTTCCCCGCAGGCACACTACTGCGAATTACTAGCGAAAACAGGTAAGCCCCGCAGATCCCAAGCAGGCTCCCAATAGCAGCGCCGATCAGCCGCTTCAGGCTGACCCGCCGCAGCTGCCATTCGAACAGGACAATCGCCGCGCCCACCGCCGCTCCCACCCCGGCATCCTGAATCTGCGTCAGCCGGAACGGACTAATCACGTAGCAGGTAGCAGCCACCACAATGACAAAAAGAAGGCGAATCAATACCAACTGCATAAATAAACCTCCCCGGACCGAACCCAGCCCACCCGCAGCTGTACTAAATCCGTCCGTGCCATATTCCCGAAGCCCGACGGGAATCAGCATTTCGCATGCAGGGCGCGCATGAATAAATGAATGAACCAGCGCCCCGTCCCGGCCCGTAAGGGCTAGCCAGGATTTCACTAAATCCACAACAGCAATTCCAACGCCAAGAGTATATACCCGCCCGCACTCGCGGTGATGCCGGGTCCCCCATTTCTCGCGTCTTTTGCGAGAAGTGGGGATTTCGATTCTTACCTCTGATCCCTGGCCCCTGACCCCTGCCCTGCCCGCCCCACCTGCTAAACTCTCCCCAAATGCAAGCTCTGGTCATCACCGCCCTAACCGGCCCCGACTCCCTAGCCATCCAGACCGTTCCCGAGCCCACGCTCAAGCCCGGCCAAACCCTGATCAAAGTCGCTGCCGGAGGCCTCAACTTCGCCGACTTCATGACCGCCAAAGGCGGCTATCCCGGCACCCCTCCGCCGCCACTCATCGCCGGACGCGAATTCGCTGGCGTCGAGCTCGGAACAAACAACGAACTTACCGGACGCCGTGTCATGGGCTACGCCCAGTGGGCCGCCTTCGCCGAAAAAACCGCTGCCTACCCGAACATGCTCTGGCCCATCCCCGACCACTGGACCAACGACCAAGCCGCCGCCTTCCCCGTCAACTACTTCACCGCCTACCTGGCCTACTGGCAAGCCGGCCTGACCTCGAGCGCCGCACCGGATGCGGGTGCCCCATCCTTGTCGCGTTCTTTGCGACAGGGTGGGGATTTTGACTCCCCCACCCCACCCCACACCCCCCGAGTCCTGATCCACGCCGTAGCCGGAGGTGTCGGCACCGCCGCCGTCCAAATCGGCCACCTCCTCGGCATCGAAATGTACGGCACGTCCTCCTCGGACGAAAAGCTCTCCAAAGTAAAACCCCTCGGCCTCCAGCACCCCATCAACTACAAAAAACACGACTACGAAGAAGTAGTAAAAAATCTCACCCACGGCGAAGGTGTCGACGCCGTCTTCGAAATGCTCGGTGGCGAACACACCGCCAAAAGCCTGCGCTGCCTCCGCGACTTCGGACGCGTGATCCAGTACGGCACCGCCACCGGCAAACCACCACAACTCGACCTCCGCGCCATGTACGCCAAATCCGCCGCCGTGCAAGGCCTCTGGCTCACCTACCTCTCGCAAAAGCCCGAAATCATGCAGCCCGCCTGGCAGCAACTCTCCGCCTGGATCGCGCAAAAAAAACTAACTCCCCAAATCGGCCACGTCTTTCCCCTGACCGAAGCCAAAGAAGCCTACAAACTCCTCGAGTCCGGCAAAAACTACGGCAAGCTAGTCCTGCAAATCAGTTAAGCGTCGCGAGTGTGGAGCGAGCACGTTCGCGGGTGGGAACCACCACCGCCCTCAGTTTCCCAGCCTTTGCACTCCCCGCCTCTCAAATCCAACCCCGCCAACAGAAGATCATCTGACCCCTGACCCCTGCCCACTGCCCACTGCCTTTTGACACCCGCCCCACCCCACCCCATAATCCGAAAGTGACCCCACACCGTTCCCCCGTCCTCCGTCGCTCCTTCAAGAAAGACTTCCCCGCAGCCGTCCGCGGAGAAGGCGTCCACATCTGGGACGCCAACAACAAAAAGTATCTGGACTTCTCCGGCTCCGCAGCCGTCAATTTCATCGGCCACGGCGTCCAGAAAATCTCCGCCGACATGGCCGCGCAGGCCGCAAAACTCGAATTCGTCCACACCAGCCAGTTCACCACCCCAGTAGCCGAAGCGTACGCAGAAGAACTGCTCGCCTTCGCCGGCGAAAACTTCCGCGGAGGCGCAGTCTACTTCACCAGCGGCGGCTCCGACTCGATCGAAACCGCGCTCAAGCTCGCCCGGCAATACCAAGTCGAAATCGGGGAGTCGCGCCGCTACCAAATCCTCAGCCGCAAGCAGAGCTATCACGGCTCAACGCTCGGAGCGTTATCCGTCTCCGGCAACCAGCGCCGCCGCGAGATTTATCTCCCGATGATTCGCGAATTCGCGCACGTGGGTATGCCGTATTGTTACCGCTGCGCCTTCGATTGCACCGACAGTTGCCGAAACTGCGGCCAGCAATACGCCGCCGAACTCGAGCACGCGATCGCCGCCACCAATGGCGAGACAGCCGCCTTCATCTTCGAGCCGTTAAGCGGTGCCACGCTGGGAGCAGTCGTCCCCCCGCCGGGATATCTGCAATCCATCGCCGAAATCTGCCGCCGCCACGGCGTCCTCCTCGTCGCCGACGAAGTCATGACCGGCATGGGCCGCACCGGCCGCAACTTCGCCGTCGAGCACTGGCTGGGTCAAAATGCGTTTGAGAAAAATCGAAATGAAAAAAATGCGAGTGGAGCAGATTCCAATCTCGCACCCGACATCCTCGTAACCGCCAAAGGACTCTCCAGCGGATACGCCCCGCTAGGCGCAGTTATCGCCAGCAAGAAAGTGATCGACGCCATCGCCACCGGCTCCGGCGCCTTCCTCCACGGCTTCACCTACAACGCCCATCCTATCTCGCTGGCCGCCGGCCGTAGCGTGCTGCAGCATTTGCAATCAACCAACCTGATCGCCGCCGCAGACTCCAGCGTCACCGGCACCGCAGCCGCACACCTCAAACAATCCCTGGAGAAATTGCGCGATAACAGCGCAGTCGGCGACGTCCGCGGCCTCGGCCTCCTGTGGGCCGTAGAGTTCGTCGCCGACCAGAAGAGCAAGCGCCCCTTCGCCCCGGAACTGAACTTCGCCGCCCGCGTCGCCTCCGCCGCCATGAACCGCGGCCTCCTCGTCTACCCTATCCAGGGCTGTGTCGACGGCATCTCCGGCGATCACATCCTGATTGCCCCTCCCGCAGTTGTCGCCAAAGAAGAAATCATC
>Ga0302326_10000296_pt1 | contig 144527 bp, 127 predicted proteins | sample Palsa_T0_3_FD_202264 | JGI IMG/M metagenome (GOLD analysis project Ga0302326, IMG submission 202264) | Peat permafrost microbial communities from Stordalen Mire near Abisko, Sweden - Palsa_T0_3 | ecosystem: Environmental > Terrestrial > Soil > Palsa > Peat permafrost | place: Sweden: Abisko... | reverse complement strand
CCCGACATCCTCGTAACCGCCAAAGGACTCTCCAGCGGATACGCCCCGCTAGGCGCAGTTATCGCCAGCAAGAAAGTGATCGACGCCATCGCCACCGGCTCCGGCGCCTTCCTCCACGGCTTTACCTACAACGCTCATCCCATCTCGCTGGCCGCCGGCCGTAGCGTGCTGCAGCATTTGCAATCAACCAACCTGATCGCCGCCGCAGACTCCAGCGTCGCCGGCACCGCAGCCGCACACCTCAAACAATCCCTGGAAAAATTGCGCGATAACAGCGCAGTCGGCGACGTCCGCGGCCTCGGCCTCCTGTGGGCCGTAGAGTTCGTAGCCGACCAGAAAAGCAAGCGCCCCTTCGCCTCGGAACTGAACTTCGCCGGACGCGTCGCCTCCGCCGCCATGAACCGCGGCCTCCTCGTCTACCCTATGCAGGGCTGTGTCGACGGCATCTCGGGCGATCACATCCTGGTTGCCCCTCCCGCAGTAATCACCAAAGAGGAAATCATCTGGTCCGTAACTCAACTCCGTGCCGCGATAGACGAAGCCGCCTCCTCCGTGCGTTAGCCTGTGCGTCATCAGTACATTTTTGGTTTGTGTGGAGCGGGCACTCTTGCCCGCTTGCTTTTGACTCTGGACTTGCTCTCGCTACTGGCTCCTGTCCTCGCTGCAAAAAAAACAGTTCACTCCGATCGCCGCCGACCTCCACTCGCAACCCCACTAATTCTCAACCACTTGCCCAATGACCTCCGTTTGACCACAGGATGATCCCCAGTGCATTGCCCTCCCGCCGCTTCTGGCGCAAAGTGCTCGCAGAGCATTGCTTCGAAAAAGTAAACCAAGAACATGTGCCATGAATTTTCTCCGCGACCTCAGCGGCCGTCCTTTGCGAACTCTGCGATTAAAAGCTCTAAAAGCCGGACACCCGCAAGCAACGCAAAGTTTCCGCAAGGACCGCACACGCTACACCACAGGAGGCGACCATGAAAACAGCTGATTCCAGAACGATCACTGCCAAAACAATCGGTTCCAGAACCATGACCGAATTCTGCGAACAGGTGAACCCTCGCGTTTTGTTCGAGATGAGGCGCGCCCGCCCTCTCTATGAAATGCCGAACGAAGGACAGAGCGGGATGCGTCGCGTACAAGACAGTTGGTCGGCCGCGGCAGAAAAGCGCGCTCTGGTGTGGATGGCCGCGCGCATGCCCGATGCCATCACGCCGGACCATCTCACGGCATTGGGTTTAGCGGCGCAGATCGGCGCGGGCGCCTGCTACGCCTTCGCCTCCAGGAACCGCTATTGGCTGTCAGCAGTGATCGCGTGCCTCGCCCTCAACTGGCTGGGCGACTCACTCGACGGAACGTTGGCGAGGGTGCGGCAACGGCTGCGTCCGCGCTACGGATTCTACGTAGACCACATGGTCGATACCTTTGGCGCTCTTGCACTTATGGGTGGTTTGGCTTTGTCGGGATACATGCATCCTTGGATCGCGATGGGGCTGCTCGTTGCGTTTCTGATGCTTTCGATCCAGACGTACCTGGCTACACATGCTCTGGGTGAGTTTCGCTTGTCGTTCTGGCGGTTTGGGCCGACGGAGTTGCGCATCCTGCTGGCCGTGGGGAACTTAGCTCTGCTTTGGAAACCGATGATTCACATCTTCAGAGGCGAATATCGCCTGTTCGACGTGGGCGGCGCGATTGGTTTAGCTGGAATGGGGCTGATGCTGATCGTTTTCACGATTCAGAATACGGTGCGGTTGTATCGCGAAGAGAGAGTCACACAATCAGCGCGATGAGGGCAAATCTTCCGGCGACGACTGGCGCTAACTGCTGTGGCAAGAATGGACTGCGCGGAATGCGCGGGTGCGCGCGCGATGCAGCATCGCGGCAAACCGCTGAGAGGGAACAAGTTGCTCTGCATCGGCCGAACGGAAATTCGCTGAATGCTCCTATTCTTACTGGAGCAGGTTCCCTTAATCCCAGCGCTGGCAATGACATGCGGGCTTCCGCGGGATGCGCGGGAAATTCGCTTTCGTGCAACGTATTGGCTGCCAATAGCTTGCGCGGATTCTGCTCGCGCGCCGGCCGCGAAAACGCGGCAGAAACTGGAAAAGATTTTACGCGCACCGCCACGCTGGTGCGGTGGTGCAAGTTTAATCTGGTGGGCGCGGTTGGAATTTGTGTGCAGTTTGGTGTGTTGTTCTTCTTGAAAAGCGAGCTCCACTTTCCTTATCTTGCCGCAACCGCGCTCGCGGTGGAAGCTGCGGTGGTGCATAACTTCTTTTGGCATGAGCGGTTCACCTGGGCCGATCGAATCAAGTGTGATCGGATGCGGCCGTCGGGGTGCGGGCATCCCGCAGCGGCTACCGCCCAGAATCTTCCCAGTGCTCTATTCGCAGCGCTGGAGCGCCGCGCCCGCCAAAAACTGCACAGCCCAAGCTGGCACAGCGCGAGCTTGCGCAGCCTGACCTCGCGCAGCCCGAGGTTCGGACGGTTTGTGCGCTTCAACCTTACGGCTGGATTGGTTTCCATCGCGGGCAATTTGGGGATGATGCGGGTGATGGTGGGGCGGGTGCACATGAACTATTTGTTTGCGAATGCGGTCGCGATTGCGTTTTGCTCGCTGGTGAATTTTGTGGTGAGTGATGGGTGGGTGTTTGGGAAGAGCAAGACTTTCTCGCAGCGGATCCTCGCGCTGCATACTCGACAAAATTTTCTCGACGGCTCAGGGTGAGGTGGGCATTGTTGTGAATGTCCATTCGATCTCTCCGCTGAGGGGATTGCTCGCTACAATCAGCCTCTCTGGCTCCGGTCGAATGGACAACCTACTGACGGATCGCAGGTGCCCACCCTCTTGCTGCTGGTGTTCCCCCCGCGGGTTTATAATCCCCGTAGGCTGTGTCGTAACCATGACGGAACTAATCAAGCGAAAACTGACCGACGAGATCAACGCGCTCGAGCACGAGTTGATCCACGAGCTTCCCAAAGAAATCAAAAAAGCCGCCGCTCTCGGCGACCTCAGCGAGAACGCCGAATATCACATGGCCAAGCAGCGCCAGGAATTCGTCAAGGCGCGCGTCCGTGAACTCGGCAAGCGCCTCGCCGATCTCTCCATGGTCAACATGAACAACATCCCCCATGACAAAGTTGGCCTGGGTTCCACCATCAAGGTTTACGACAGCACCAAGAACGAAGAGATCGAATACAAACTCGTCACCAGCGAAGAATCCGACGTCGCCGCCGGAAAAATCTCCACCACCTCGCCCATCGGCCGCTGCCTGCTCAACAAAAAAGTCGGCGACACCGTAGTCGTCGTCAGCCCCAACGGCAAGCGCGAGCTGGAGATTCTCCATCTCTACACCATCCACGACTTGGAAGAAAACGGCGAGCCGAAAGAGGCGAAAGCCTAATGTCCACGGCCTCGACGCCGAACTCGCCCGTCTCGGCCGCCTCCGTGGCGTCGTCCGTGTCCGCCGCACCTCCAGCAAAATCCACCGGATGGCGAAGCTGGACTAGCGCCTTCGGCCGCGCCTGCGGAGTGTTGCTCAAGACGATCGTCCGCTGGCTAGCGCTGTCGCGCATCAATCCCAACGTGCTCACGTTCATGGGATTGGTCGTCAACACGTGGGCCGCATACTATTTCGGCAGCGCCAACGCCGCCAACGAGAAGCGCCTGTTCTTCTACGCCGGCCTGGTAATTTTCTTCTCCGGCTTCTTCGATCTCGTCGACGGAGAAGTCGCCCGCGCCACCAACCGCGTCACCCGCTTCGGAGCCTTCTTCGATTCCGTCGTCGACCGCTACAGTGACGCCTCGCAGTTCCTCGGCTTGCTGGTCTTCTACGCCCGCGGCGACCGTTTCTTCTACGTCGTGCTCTCCGCCTACGTCATGGTCAGCGCCATCATGGTCAGCTACACCCGCGCCCGCGCCGAAAGCCTGATCGGCAAATGCCGCGTCGGCTTCATGGAGCGCCCCGAACGCTTAGTGCTGGTAATCCTAGGAGCCCTCTTCAACCGCATGGCCCCCGTCCTCTGGATCATCGCCGTCCTAAGCACAATCACGGTCATCCACCGCATGCGCTACACCTGGACCCGAACCCAAGACCCGCCAGTAAGCGCCACCAAAGCCGGCCAAGCCGCGTAAACCCGAGAAGTGTTCCTTCAGGAACACTGTGGATAACTCAAGGAACGGTGGAAAACAGCTGCGGCGCGGATGCAAGTGCAATGGGCCGTGCAGCTTGGCGGAGTGTGGTCAGACCGGCGAAGAATGTGGGGCTAAATCCACAAATCGGCGGCTTCTTTTCAAGCACTTAGGGACGCGATAAAGTCGGCTGCCCTGGCGTCCTGTCGAAGTCGCGGGCGGAATTTCTGGCTGGGCGGCTCGCTTCGCTTTGCCGGACAGCCGAGGCGGCTGTCGCTACGCATGTCGGCCAACGAGCTCAGAACTTGCCGCTTGGAAGGATTAAGCGGTTACGATTCTCAGGGCCGGGAAGGCTGCGCGGTAGAGGCCTTCATCCAGAGTCAGCAGCGCGTGGCTATTTCGCGCGGCGTAGGCGCCGATGAGAAAATCGGCGAGAATGCGACGTGGACCCGGATCGCGTTGTTTGCGACGGCGAGTGGCGTAATCCTGGAAGGCTTGTCCTGCCGTGCGCCAGACGCGTTCTTCCAGGTTCCATTCCACCGCGATGCTGGTTTGCCGGAAGAAGGAGTCCAGAAAGGATTCCGTGCGACCCGCAAACGCCATCAACTCGGCGTAGACGGGAGCGGGAACCACCAAATTTCCGCGCGCGAGGGCCGCGTCGAGGGCCGACTGCGCGGCGGCATTGAGCGCGTTGTCGCGGTCCCAGAGCGCGACGATCACGTTAGTGTCGACGACGGTGGTCATCGGCCGCGCAGTTCCCGGATGGATTGCAGAATCGCTTTTCTGCCGGAGGCGGCGCGACCGTTGCCGATTCCGCGATATTTCTTGAAGGGACTGCTGCTGCGAACCGGCCGGACTTGTGTGCGCTTGCCGTCGCTTTCAAAGATCAGTTTGTCTCCGGCCTTGACCCCTAACAATCTGCGGATCTCGTGCGGCACTGTGATCTGTCCTTTACTGGTGATTCGAGCCTGTTTCTGCATTGCGGCCACCTTTCCTTACTTCATTATACAGCTCCTTACTGAGCGAGTTCTAGACCATGCGTAACCTTATCTCGTGCGGCCGCGGCCGATACACATGGGCCGCCCGGCAGCCGGGGGCGGCTGTCCCCACAAGGGCCTGCTAAACTGTCCAGTCGTGTCACTCGCAACTAAGTACTCGGCACTCGCGACTCGGCACTCGAAACTAAACACATGGCTATTGATCCCGTTCTCGTGGTGCATGGCGGCGCGTGGGCTATGCCGGACGACATGGTCGAGGCGCACATCCGCGGGGTGAACAACGCGCTGGCTGCGGGATGGCGCGTGCTCGAGCGCGGCGGGGCGGCGCTCGACGCAGTCGAGGAAGCGGTCGTCATCATGGAAGACGACGAGACTTTCGACGCGGGACGGGGCAGCTTTCTCAACCGCGACGGTAAGGTGCAACTCGATGCGCTCATCATGGAGGGGTCCACGCTGCGGGCCGGTGGCGTGGGGTGCGTGGAGCGGCTGCGCAATCCGGTGCGCGCGGCACGAAAGATTCTGAGTGAGAGTCCTCACGTTTATTTTGTTGGCGAGGGCGCGGAGAAGTTTGCGGCGGAGCATGGCATCCCGCTGTGCAGGAACGAAGACCTGATTATTCCGCGCGAGGTGGAGCGGTTGCGCGAGTATCAAGCTCGGTCGCTTGAGCATCAGGCGAAAATCCCCACTTCTGGCGCAAAAGGCGCGCCAGAAATGGGGCACCCGAGGTCGGGAATGGGGCACCCGACCGCGCACCCGTCCGGGCGGCCGACTGGGAGTGAAATGTTTGCGCCGGGGGATGACGATGCGACGATTTCGCATGACACCGTGGGGGCGGTCGCGCTCGATCGCGACGGCAACATTGCCGCGGCCACTTCTACTGGCGGCACGTTGAATAAGGCTCCGGGACGGTTGGGGGATTCGTCTTTGATTGGCTGCGGGTGCTATGCCGACAACCAGAGCGCGGCGGTTTCCACGACGGGATGGGGAGAGCCCATCATGAAGCTGGTGCTGGCGAAGTGGACTGCTGACCGCATCTCCGCGGGAAACATGCCGGAGTGGTCGGCGCTCGAAGCGATGAACTATCTGAAGCAGCGCGTGAACGGACACGGCGGAATTATTGTGCTCGACCCAACGGGCCACATCGGCATCGCCCACAACACGCCGCGCATGGCCTGGGCGTACAAGACAGTGAAGAAGCAGGAGTCGGGCGTGGAGCGGGCGGTATAGTTTTTCCCCAGTCTGCCTTGTGCAGATTTTTTCCTCTCCTGTAATTTCATTTCCGCGAGTTTGCGCTTGACAGCGCCCGGCTTCGCCATCAATATTCAAACGTTTCAATAGGGCGCTTTGGGTGGTTTCCGCGGGCTGGGCGGGCGTTGGAAGAGCAGTGGTCGGGGATCGGTGAATAGTGGCCAGGGGTTCGTGGTGCTTGAGGAATCTGGAGGATCGCATGCTGCGCATCAACTCGCGATTTCGTTTTTATCGATTAGGTTTCGTCTTCATCAACGTGGTGCTTGCGCTGCCTGCTTTCGGGTCTTCTGCGGTTACGGGATATGTTCGCGTGAACCAGATTGGGTATGAGGCTGGGGTTGCGATGCGAGCTTACTTGATGACTACGAAAGCGGTGAGCGGGGTTGGGTTTGCGGTTACGAATGCCGCGGGACAGACTGTGATCACTGGATCGGTTGGGGCTACGGTGGGAGCGTGGGGAAAGTACACGATTTATCCCATCGACTTTCTGCTGGCTGCGCCGGGGGTTTATGCGGTTGCGGTGAACGGGGCGGTTTCGGCGACATCACCTGGTTTCCCCGTGGATACGGCGGCGAATCTTTACGGTGCGGCGCTTGCGAACAATCTTTATTTCTATGAGAACGAGCGCGATGGGCCGGACTTCATCGCTACGCCTTTGCGCACGGCGGCAGGGCATCTCAACGACGCCAGCGCCACGGTTTACAAGAAGCCGAGGACCGACGTCAACGACAACTTTATTGGAAGCCTGATTCCGAATGGCGAGACCATCAACGCGGAGGGCGGGTGGTGGGACGCGGGAGATTATCTGAAGTTCGTGCAGACGCATAGCTATGTAGTCGCGCTGATGCTGATAGGAGTGCGGGATTTTCCGCGGCAGATGGGAAAGTACTCGGCGACGTCGGACTTCACGGATGAAGCGGCGTTCGGTTTGAGCTGGCTGCAGAAGATGTGGAACGACGATACGAAGACGCTTTATTACCAGGTGGGCATCGGGACTGACTTTGAGAGCTTCGATTATTTAAGCGATCACGATATCTGGCGCTTGCCGCAGGTGGACGATGCCTATTTTGGAAATGACCCGGTGTATCAATACATCCGGCATCGGCCGGTGTTTGTGGCGGCTCCGGCGAAATCGAAGATCAGTCCGAATCTTGCGGGGCGTTTGACGGCGGATTTCGCGGAATGCTTTCAGGTGTTTGACGCTACGAATCCGGCGCTGGCGAACCAGTGTCTGCTGGCGGCCGAGCATGTCTTCGACCTGGCTGAGACTTCTCCTAAGGGAAATTTGCTGACCACCGTGCCTTACGATTTTTATCCCGAAGGCGAATGGCGCGACGATTTGGAGTTGGGCGCGACGGAACTCTACTTTGCGTTGCAGATGGCGCAGCAACGTGGAAGCTTGCCGCAGGGTTTACCGCATAGCGACGCGAATTATTACCTGACGTTGGCGGCGCAGTGGGCGCACGCCTACATCACTGGTCCCAGCGACGCCGGGGATACGCTGAATCTTTATGATGTCGCCGGGCTGGCGCATTTTGAGCTCTACCGCGCGATCGCTCTGGCGGGAAATCCGGCGGGGCTGGCGGTGACGCAAACGGATCTGGTGAACGACATGGCGAAGGCGATTGCCAACGCGATCAGCCAGGCCAACGATCCTTTTGGATTCGGGTGGCCGTGGGGCAGCTATGACACGATCGCGCACGGGGCTGGCCTGGCGGTGATGGCGCGGGAGTACTACTATCTGACGCACGACCGCAGCTATGCGACTTACGCGCGGCGCTGGCTGGGAAATATTTCGGGTGCGAACGCGTGGGGCGTGACGTTTACCGTGGGAGATGGCGCGGTGTTTCCGGATTGCATGCAGCATCAGGTGGCGAACCTGGTGGGATCGTTGAACGGAGAACCGCCGGTGCTGAAGGGCGCGGTGGTGGAGGGTCCGAACAGCGCGGCGTCGTCGGGGTTGGTCGAGCACATGGTGGCGTGTCCGCCCGATGGGGTAGACGTTTATAAGAAGTTCAACGGGAATGGGGCGGTATATGAGGACAACATGCAGTCTTATTCGACGGACGAGCCGGCGATTGATCTGACGGCAACCTCGTTTTTGATGTATGCATGGGGGATGGCGGGGGGACCGAGGGGGATTCGGTAAGGGTGTTGTTCTACTAGCCAGGTTCCAGAGGTAAGGTCAAAAGAGGCGGACAAGGCGTCGGCCTGGACGGTGCGAATCAAAGTCCCCACTTCTCGGGCACAGAACGCGCGAGAAATGGGGCACCGAGGAACGACAAGGTCCGACATTACCCCGACAAGAGCTAAGGTCAAAGGCGGCGGACAGGAGTACCCGCCCTATACGGTCAAAATCAAGCGCGAGGACAAAATCTGGGAGCGGAGCGCGCCACACTTACAAAATACGAACAGGCACAGGAAATCCACAGTGTGGATTTCGGGGAAATCTGCTCGGACGGATTTACTATCCGTTAGTAGTAGTTACTTTGTGGGCAAGCCAGAGCGGGATTTCCGGAAATCGTAACAGGCGCGAAATCAGATTAGTTTTGCACAACTTTCTGCAATGCTGGCAGTGGTTTGGTATTATGACCCGCACTGAACGGGGGTGCTCTATGCTTCGAGCTGGGAAGAGCCTGCGGACTCTGCGAGAGAAGCTGGGGCTGACGATGCGCGATGTGGAAAACTCCAGCGCGCGCATCGCTGAGAAATACAACAACGAAGAGTACGAGCTCCCGCCGAGCCGGCTCTCGGACATTGAAACCAAAGGGCTTCTGCCGAGCATCCACCGGCTGTACACGCTTTCGGTCATTTACCGCCGCGACCTGCGGGACCTGCTCTCCTGGTATGGCATTGATGTGAACAATACGGCGGCGGATCTGGGTCTGGTTGCGCCTCCGAAATCGCACCTCTGCGATGCGCTGGCCGGGCTGACGGCGGCGCAGGTGCCGCTGCGCATGGATCCGGGATTCGACGAACGGCGCACCATGCACCTGGGGCGAATGGTCGAGCAGTGGGGACTGGTGCCGGCCGCTTACCTGGCCCAGTTTGCCAACAGTGACTTTGCTTATGGCTACATTGGTCACGAAGACTTCACCATGTATCCCATCCTGCCGCCGGGCAGTTTCGTCCAGGTGGATGAAACGCGGAACAAGATAGTCGAGGGCGCGTGGCGATCGGAATACGAGCGGCCAGTTTATTTTGTCGAGACCCGGGACGGCTATACGTGCTGCTGGTGCAGCATGCGCAAGGAAGAGATCGTTCTGCAACCGCATCCTTTGTCGCCGGTCGCGGTGCGGATTTTGCGGCATCCCCAAGAAGCCGAAGTGCTGGGGCAGGTGGTAGGAGTGGCTATGAAGCTGACGGAGTGGCACGCGATTGAGCCTGCTCCAGGGCCGATTGCTCCAGGTACGAAAGCGCCGTCAGCACTGAACTGAGATGGGTCGCCTTCGGCGAATCCTTGCGTTCTTCCAATAACAGATCATCGAACTTGCCGCGCATTTCCTCGACGCAGGTTTGGGGTTGCAGTCCCTGGCTGCGGCTGGTTTCTTCGAGGTCCTCGGTTAGATAAACCAAGGGTGTGCGAAGCACGCCAGCCAGCACTTCGCCATGCGCTGTTTTCAGCGCCCGCTCCGCGGACTCCGGCCCATGCACGCGCGCCATGCCCCAGTGCCGGTAGGCATGATCCTGGCGTAAAGAGGCCAGATACAACAGTTTCCCCAACAGGCCCGAGACCGCGGCCAGCGTAGTTTCCCGAACATCCTGCAAGGCAGATTTCAGGGTCATTTGTTACGAATTCCGGACAACTGCAAGTTCAAGCACATCTGTTTTTCCGACCGCCAGGCCATGCCAGTATCTCCCCGCAATTCCCAAAAAAGGAGAAACTTATGCAACGCTTGGTACTTACCATTGCTGCAGCTTTGATCCTACTCAACGTGCTCGCGATCCCGACGGTGGCGCACGCCGACGGTCCACAGGCTCCCAATTGTCCCCCATCTCAGATCTGCATGCCGTAGTTCGCTGGCGGAGTTACGAAAACCGAACAAGGTTCACAAGAATTGGCTGGCTGCTGGCACTGAGGGTATAGTGCCAGCAGCCACGATGTTTCAGCCTCACTCACTGCTTTGGCATTATCTTGACGCCGCGCCCTGCATTCTTCTCCTTCTGCTGGCGGTAATTATCTACCGGCGCTCCCTGCATCGGGAGTTTCCGATTTTCCTGATCTTTGCGATTGTCCAAGGCGTGACGATGCTGGCACTCTACGTGCTGAACGTGACGCTGCCGCTCTCCTGGGCTCCGTTTTGGTGGAAGGCAAACTTTGTTCACCTGCTGATTGAGGTAGCACTGAAATTTGCCGTAATCGGAGAGATTTTCTCACAACTGTTAAAGCCGTTTCCGGCCCTTTCCAAATTGGGAAAGTTGATGGTACGAATTGTGGGCCCAGCTCTGGTGCTGACCGCCACTTGGATAGTAGCCTTGTCTCGACCGAGTCAATTTGCCCCGGTGATAGCGAACTCCCTTCGTTTGGACTTGGCCGACTACGTGATCCAGTGCGGCATGCTGCTGTGCATTTTATTGTTTGCCGCATACTTTCACCTGGCGTGGGGGCGGTTGGCCTCTGGAATCGCCTTAGGTCTAGGGTTGGCAGGTTCCGTGCAGCTGGGGACATGGGCTGTGTGGTCGAATCTTGCGCTCTCTCTTCACCAGATCCATTTGCTGGATTTTGTGAACATGGGCGTCTACCACGTTAGCGTGCTGATCTGGTTCTATTACGTGCTGACAACGCCGAAGGTAACGCGGATGGACAAGCTGGGCGACGATGACGATTACTATGACGATCGTGATTCGAGTGGGCAGGATTTGAGCGGAGAAGACGAGCGGCAGCATGATCTGGTGGTTTGGAACCGCGAACTGGAGCGCCTGCTGAAACGATGACTCTCGTCCTTCTGATCGTCGCGGCGGTGGCTACCCTGGCGTCAGTTGCGGGGCTGGCGGTTTCGCGGGCGCTGCGGCCTGCTTCAAAGGCCGAGCTTGAGTCGCAGATCGAGCTGATCGACGTGGCGGCTTTTCGTAACCTGATCGATCCGGCGGAGGACGAATATCTGAGGCGGCATCTTTCAGCGGCGCAATTCCGCGTCACGCAACGAGCGCGGCTGCGAGCCCGCGCGGCCTACGTGCGCGTGGCGAGTAGAAATGCTGCCGTGCTGATCCGCATGGGGCAGACCGCGCTGGCCACGAGTGACGCCCGCGCTCCCAACGAGGTTCGCGAAGCGGCGCTGCGGCTGGTCAACGACGCGCTGCTGTTGCGCCGCAATGCCGGGTTCGCTTTAGTGCGGATTTATGCTGACATGGCCTGGCCCAATCGCAGCGCCACCACCGCCGGCCTTATTGACCGCTACGAGCGTTTGAGTGATTCGGCGATGCTGCTGGGGAGGTTGCGCAATCCGGGCGTGGCGGTGCGGGTTACGGCCGGGTGAGGTTGCTGTAGAGGCTCCTTAAACGATTTTCCCCTGCGTGCGTCATATCAGCGAGCGCGGCGGGGGTAACTCCTGCATTACCCCCTTTTCGCTTGTTTTCGAGCCACGTTCTGTTATAAAAACCTGCGGTAAACTGGCCGCCCTCAAATTGTCTTTCGCATCCACTTCGGCGTGCTGCCGCAGAGTTGGTTCCGCTGTCTGCTCGCGATCCGCGAGCGCTAGGGAGAAATCTATGATTCGCGTCTTCCGGTTGATTTGCGTCGCGGCGTTTTTCATGCTGGTTTCTGCTCTGGCTTTTGGCCAGGGCGGCGTGGCTACGGGCGATCTGCACGTTACGGTGAAGGATCCGAAGGGGAACCTGGTGGCGAATGCGGTGGTCGCGGTGCGGGATGCCGGCAAGGGACTGGAGCGCTCGGGCAGCGGCGACGGGCAGGGCGGTTACAGCGTACGCCAGCTGCCGCCGGGCACGTACTCGGTTACGATCGATGCGCCCGGCTTTAGCGGGATTTTAAGCACAGGGGTCGCGATCACCGTCGGCGGACTGATTGAGCTTCCGGTCACACTATCCGTGGCGACCGGCAAGGAAGTGGTGGAGGTGACTTCGCAGGCGGACCTGATCGAGACCTCACGCAGTTCGACCACCGATACGATCGGGCAGCGCCGCATCGATAATCTGCCGATCAACGGGCGCAACTACATCAATTTTACTTTGACGGATTCGCAGGTGGTGCGGGACAACGCGCCGAACACCGGAGCAGCACCCACTTCCGGGCTGAACATGAGCGGGCAGCGGGCGCGCTCGAACCTGGTGAATGTGGATGGCGCCGACGCTACCGATAATGGCGTGAACGGCGTTCGCTCCACCGTGTCGCAGGAGGCGGTGCAGGAATTCCAGATCATCACGAACGGCTACAGCGCGGAGTACGGTCGAGCGTCGGGCGGAGTGGTGAACATCATCACACGCTCGGGGTCGAATGATTTTCACGGCGACGTGTTCGGCTACCTGCGTAACCGGAATTTTCAGGCGGTGAATCCGTTCAGCACGGTTCCGAATCCGGCGTACACGCGGGTGCAGGGCGGAGCGGCCTTCGGCGGCCCGATCAAGAAAGATAGAACGTATTACTATTTTTCTTACGAGATTACGCGGCGGCATGAGACGGGATTCTCGAGCATTGGACAGGATTGCCTGACCAGCGGCGGCCAGTCTTGTTTCGGGCTGGTGCCCTTTGATGCCTCACCATTTTTCGGCGCTCCGGCCGGAACCTTTGACATTCAGGTAAGCCCGGCTCAGGCGGCATTTATGGCCAATCCTTCTACGCCCGTTCCTGAAGCGCAGGAGTATGCCATCCTTGCCGGCGCGAGTTCCGGCGTTGCGATTACGGGACAATATCCGGCGTCGTTTGCCTACCTGGTCGGCCTTGGTGTGCTGCCCACGCCCGTCGCGGGCAATCCCCTCGCGCAGTTCATCAGCAGCTGCCAGGATACGGGACCGATCTGCGGCGGCATTCCTTCCGCCTTCCAAACGCTCACTTCACAGATGGGCAACTATCCCGTGTTTGAAGGGACCAGCGTCTACTCGCTGCGAATTGATCACAACGTAAGCAGCAACAACCGGCTGATGCTGCGGGCCAATGTAAGCCCCTCCACGATTACCGGCATTGAGGTTGGCGGACAGGACCAGCCCTTCGGCCAGAACGCTTACTCTCGAACCTCGGAGCAGACTTTTCGGGATGTCGCGGGCACGGCACAAGATACCTGGACCATCGGGAACAACAAAGTGAATGAATTCCGCTTCCAGTATGCGCGCCGCGGTCTGGCGTATTTCTACAATACACACACGCCGCAGGGATCGGATCCAGCCGTCAATATTCCGGGCTACGCCTATTTCGGCCGCGAGCCTTATTCCTACATTCAGCGCACCGAACAGCGCTATCAATTCACAAATAATTTTTCCTGGACCATGGGCCGTCACGACACCAAATTTGGCGTGGATTTTAACTACATCCCGCTCACCGCCATTTTCACAGTGAACTACGGCGGCGTCATCGATATCGCCTCTCTGTCAGCCTCCGACCTGGGACTGAGCTTTGGCCCCGGCCTGTCTCCGGTGCAGGCGTACGGAGCCGGAATCCCTGCCGACGTCATCCAGGGCATCGGCAGTCCCAGCGACTCGTTCCACAACACCGCCATCGGAGCCTTCTGGCAGGATTCCTGGCGGGTGAGTCCGAAACTTACTCTCAACTACGGGCTGCGCTACGACATTGAAATTCCGCCTACACTCAAGCCCATCACTTCACCGCTGGCGAAAGCCGCGTATAACCTGCTCAACGTGCAGAAAGGAATTCAAACGGCGACGCACAATTTCCAGCCGCGCCTTGGCGTGGCATTCGATCCCGGCGGGAACGGCAAGACCGTGATCCGCGCCTCTTACGGCATCTTCTACGATCATCCTCTGCTGGGCCTGTACTTCCTCGGCGATGCTTCGGATGGTTCCAGCAGCGGGCAGCTCGCCTTTGGGCCAGGCTCGCCCTGCCAGGGAGCAGGAAGCCCAGGCAACCTGAACGCAGTTGAGATTTTTCAGGGGCTGGTTCCCTCGGCGTCCGGGTCGGCAGCGTCCCCTTGCTCGCCAACCCTGAACCCCGCCGTGCTCCCCTTGTTAAATTACTCGCCGAACCAGCAGCTTTTCTCGTGCACTACGTCCGGAACCAACTGCGGCGTGGCTTCCACAACTCAGTCCATCTTCCTGAACCAGAGCTATCTCAATCCGACCAATTTTCTGCCTCTGGCGTTTCAGCCGTTTGGCTATCCGCAGTCCAAGAACTTCGTGTATGCCTACGCGCAACAGGCGAACCTTACCATTGAACGCGACCTAGGCGGCGGCTTCGCGCTGAGCCTGGCGTACAACTTCAACGGCGGACGGCATCTCAACCGCCCCATCAACGCCAACACCATTCGCGGCGACCTGATGACGGCGAACTTTGAAGCGGCGCTCGCCGATGGCCAGACGTTCACCAGTCCCTTTACCGTGGTCGGCGAGTGCAATCCCGCCCATGGGCCATTTGGTCCCAAGCCGTTTGTGGACGCTTCGCTGATGAACTTTTTCCGGCCCGGCGGATTGAATCCGTCGATCATCGGCGCATACGGCTCGGTCGGCGATCCGCTGGGTTGTATCGCGCAGGCGGCGGCCCTGGCGGCCACCATCCCGGGATTCAACGTGAACTGCAATCCCGCCACCTTCGCTGGTTGCGTGCCATTCGGCGACATGGACGCGAACTATTCCAACGGCAGTTCGATTTACCACGGCTTCAGCGCCAACCTGCGCAAGCGATTCAACCGCCACTACGAGTTCCTCGCCTCTTACACCTGGTCGCACGCCATTGATGATTCCACCGATCTGCAATCCACGCTGACGCCGCAGGACAGTTACTATCCCGCTGAGGATCGTTCCACTTCGCTTTTCGATCAGCGGAATCGCCTGGTCTTCAGCGGGGTTTATCAGAGCGAACAGCTTGGCGGGAACGGGTTCGCCAGCAAGTTCTTCAGCAATTGGACAGTCGCTCCGCTGATCGAAGTCGCTTCCGGACGGCCATTCAACATCATCACCGGCAACGACGACAACCTGCAGCTATCGTCCCTGACCGGCCGGCCCAATACCACGGTCAATCCTATTTGCACGGCGGCTGGCTACACGCCGGTGGCATCGAAGTTTTCGCCCACCGGCATGTTCCAGGAACCGTGCCTGCAACAGTTCATTGTCGCGGGCGTTGCGCCCACTCTGCAGCAACTCGACGGCAACCTGGGCCGCAACGCCGGAGTTTCACCGTGGAATGTGTTCAACGATCTGCGTGTGGCCCGGCGAATTTATTTCGGCGACCGCTACAATCTGGAGTTGATCGCCGATATGTTCAACATCGCCAACAAGTACAACGTGTCCGCGGTCAGCCCGCTGTTTACGAACGCCGGGCAGGCCACGTCGGCTTATGATCCGCGGCAGTTTCAGTTCGCGGTGAAGATTAACTGGTAGGAGGGGATGGGCTTCGGGCTTCGGTGCTGCGAAGCTCCGGCTCTGGAGCGGGACGCCGGGCTTCGCCCCTTCGACTTCGCTCAGGGCAGTCTCTGGCTTGGACAGCCGAGGTGGCTGTTCTACATGGATCGGTTTTTCAGTAAACTAGCGAACTATGTCTGACCAAGGTGTCGTCCTTCCGCCGGAGACTGTCGCTCCGCAACCGCCCACCTACAATGCTTTCCGCGGACCCAACGGCATTCGCCCGGGCTGGCGCGTGCTGATTTTTCTGATGATCGTCTGCGGGGTCCTACTCCTTTTGGCGGGGGTCCTGAGGTTTGCGGCGCTATTTCTGTTCGGGGAGATTCAATTGGGCGGTGGGCCCCAGCTCACGCCTGTAGGGACGGTCAGCCTCGAAGGCACCATACTTTTCATTACCGTGATCTCTGCGCTGATCATGGCGAGGATTGAGCGGCGCAAGTTTGGCGTCTACGGCCTGCCGGCGAAGTTCGCGTTCCGCAAGGATTTCTGGGTTGGTACCCTCATTGGCTTTCTCGCGATCAGCGCCTGCCTGCTCGGCATTTTCGCGCTCCACGGATTCCAACTCGCCGGCCTCGCGATTCACGGTGCCACGATTGTCACCGCGGTTGCGGCCTGGAGCGCGGCTTTTGTGGTCGTCGGGCTGGCGGAGGAATTCGCCTTTCGCGGATATCTCCAGTACACGCTCACCACTGGAATGGGTTTTTGGCCGTCGGCGATTTTGTTGTCGTTGCTCTTCGGGCTGGCCCACGCCAGCAATCCTGGGGAGAGCAGGCTGGGGCTGCTCTCGGTGGTGCTTTTCGGATTGCTTTTCTGTTTATTCCTGCGGCGCACCGGAAATCTCTGGTGGGCGGTAGGCTTCCACGCGGGATGGGACTGGGGGCAAACTTTTTTCTATGGTGTTCCCGACAGCGGACTCGCTGCTTATCATAACCTGTTCAACTCCGTGTTCAGCGGCGCGACGTGGCTTACCGGAGGCAGCGTGGGCCCCGAGGCCAGCATTTTTACGCCGATCGTGCTGGCGCTGGTTGCAATTCTGTTCAGCCGCGTCTACCGGGAGAGGAAATACCAAGCGAGCCGTCTAGCGCCGTAAACTCTGGGTAGACACAACTGGGACTTCGCGAAAACCTGAAGGCAGCGGCCGCTTAAGCCGCGCGTTCCGGCGGACTCGATTTTAAAGCCTTCCCAGCATTGGCGGCGTCCAGCCGTATTCTGGTGACGCGCGCCGTTTCCTGGAGCAGCGAGTCGGTTGCGTTCGGCCCGTCTCCCGCCATGACTGAACCCGCGGCCAAGGCAAAGCGCAGCGCGTCCGTCTGATCTTCAAAATACAGAATGACTTGTCCCGACATAGTATTTCCCCCGAGTGTGGACCTTCCCGCAACGGCGTCCTGGAAAAACTTTCGACGAGGTGGCGCGCGACCAACGTGGCGCAAAAGGAACTTTCCACGATTGTCAGGGATGGATCAGCCGGGTCAAAGTACTCCTCTTGGTTCCCGCGTGTACTCAGGAGTTCCTGCGGTCCACTAGAACTTGACCATGATGTCGAAGTCGACCAGCATTTCATCCTTGCGGAGATCGGGAAACCACACGCTGCTGCCTTGTGCCCCGCAGGCCGTTTGCGCGCCGCTGAGCGTCTCCTGCATCGACGAATTCCCATCATTGCAAGCGAAGTACTGGGGATATCCGTTGTTGGTGTAAGGCACTCCCCCCGGGCCGGGCGGCGTGACTCCGCCGTGGCCAGTCCAGTACGCAACGTTCGCATGGCGATAGTCGGCCTCCCAGCGGAAGGTGATCCACTGCTTCGGCATGTAATCAAACGTGATCGAAGAATCCCAGGCCTTGAATGAGTCCCCGGGATTTCCGGTAAAGTACGGTGCGTTAATCGCCGCTGAGGATGCAGTCTCGCCGTTAATGGGCGGGAGCAGCACCAGATAGCGGCCTGGATTGTTGATTTGGCCGACGCCGAGCGTCAATCCGTATTTGTCTTTCTTAAACCACGTGCGGTTGTAGAGCATGTAGCCGATGAAGCTCTGCTTGGGATCGACTCCTCCCTGCGGAAAATTGGCACTCACTGGTCCCAGCGGGTCCTTCTTGTTACCGTGGCAGCTCACGCCAGCCAAGGTGGCCGTGCTGGGGCCGAACTCGCAACCCAGATCGCCGGTGAACGAGAAGGCCAGCTTGTCGAGGAACCTCTCCGGATGGTCGTAGTATTTGATCTCGATGCTATCGTCGGTGTGGATGCGGCCGCGATTCGGTATATACAAATCGTCATGACCGAGACCGTAGTTGTTGGAGATGATGTTCACCCATGGTCTGGGAGTCCACTTGATCTGCCCGCCTAGGCCTTTCCTTGTATTGGACGAACCGTAGGACTGCCATCCATTGATGATCCATGGTTCAATCTTCAAGTGAGGAGTGGGGAAAATCTGTATTCGAAGCCCCTGGAAAAACCACGGCGTGTTCGAGGAAACGTAGGAAGGCTGGTAGGCCCAGTTATCGAAGTTGTAATAGCTGAACAGGCCGATGTAGGACATGAAAATTCCTGCGTCAATGTTGATGCCGTTCCACACGTTGAGGTGGTAACCGCCATAGGCCTCCGCCAGGTAGCGGTCCGCATCGGCGATGTTCCATTGCCCCTTGGAGTAGCTGGGGTCATTGCGGATGGTGGCCGTGGAATACATGCCAAACTGGGTCATGAAGCGGGCGCGAACATTGTCGAGGTGAAAGTCGCCGCCCAGACCGAGCTGCTCGAGTTGGATTTCGTTCGCGCGAAATAGCTCGCTGGACCCACCCTCGGAATTGTCGATGGGCTTGTTGAAGTCGTAGTTATAGGTAACGTCGGCGCGGATTTCCGGAGTGAAGAACTTCGTATCGAAAGCCGTGTCTTTGTTCCGCGGGTTGCCATTCAGCCAGGTCCAGTCCCAGTCCGAGAAAGGTGCGATCTTTTCCTGCTTTGCGGGGACCGTCGAGTCGCTGGGCGCTTGCGCAACCGAGACCGATGGACTTGCGCTTGCGCTTCCGCTTGCCGGAGCCGGAGCGGCTTCCGATTTTGTGGGAACCGCTGCCGCTGCTGGTTGTGCAGACCCGGGTTGTGCAGACCCCGGCTGTGTGGCTGCATCGCGACTTTTCAATTCCGCTTCGAGTTGTTCGATGCGCGCCTTCATGGCAGCCAGTTCCTTGGCGATATCGATCGAGAGCTCGGGATCGGCCTTGGCTGGAGGCCGCGCGGTTGCTGGTGCTGCGCTGTTCGCAGTATTGGTCTCAGCGGATAACGGGTCGTGCACTGCGGCCACCTTCGTTGGCGTGTCCGGTTGATTTTGAGTCTGCGCGTAACCGCGCGCACTCCCACCCGCACAGAGACTCAAGGCAAACATCGTGCAGAAAACTGAAGCCGCACCGGGCTTACGCAATACAGCGTTCGTGATTTTCAAGTTGGAATCCTCTCCGGTCCGAAGTCCGGTTCTACACTCAATCGCAACACTTTTTTCTGGCTGGTTTCCTTTGGCTCTCCATCCACCATCACATTCGAAAACTCATAAAGGGCGGATAAAAAGTTCATAAAGAACGCATAAACCTGTTTGCGTGGCGAGTGAGGAGGTGGAGAAACCGTGAAGAGTTGGACATCAATAATTCGACCAGCGCCGGAGTTACGCGATACCCGGAGCGGGGCGGTTCAGGGATGATGAGGGTGCCCGCTCTACCGGTCGAGAAAAGCGCACGAAGCGGCCCGGAAGCGGAGCAATCGCTTGGCGACCATGGAGAAGATCAGAGCAGAAGATCAGTCCGAAATGTTCGTAGCTACAAAAGCAAGAATGGTCGGGACGGGCAGATTTGAACTGCCGACCCCTCGCACCCCAAGCGAGTGCTCTACCAGGCTGAGCCACGTCCCGACTAGGAAGGAATCCGCCGTCAAAACGGCGGATAGGGTTGACTCAAGAATTTTACACTACCCGGCCCAGCCCGTGTAGGGCGTGCACACTTGCACGCCGCTTTTGACTTTGATCTTTATCTTGCCTTGCGCTTCGGTTTGCGCCAAGGCTTCGATGAACCCCGCGATAACGGCGGTAATGGCTTGGGCTCCTCGAAGATCGCGAACTGAATTTTCTTCTCCACCGGATCGATGCGATCGACCAGCACGTGGATCCTTTGCCCCAAGCTATAGGTTTTCCGCGACCGCTGCCCGATAATCTCGCGCGTGCTCTCGTGATACACGTAGCGGTCGTCAACCAGAGTGTTCAACGGCACCAGTCCTTCCACGAACAAATCGGTGAGCTCCACAAAAAATCCAAACTTGGTGACGCTGGTGATCAGCCCGTCGAAGTCGTCGCCCACGCGGTCCTGCATGAACTTAACTTTTTTCCATTCCATCAGATCGCGCTCGGCATCGTCGGCCCGCCGCTCGGCCTGGCTCGACTCTTCCGCAATGTCATGCAATTCGTCAATCGAAATCGGCCCGCCCAGTGGTTCGAGCGCTTCACGGTGCGCAGCAGGATCGCGGCGTTTCGACCACGGTGACGGCTTCTCATCATGCGACTGCGGGTACCCCATCCTTGTCGCGGTTTCTGCGACAGGAGCCTGCCCTGAGCCTGTCGAAGGGCGAGGATTTTGACTTAGCACGCTCTTCAATATCCGATGCACAATCAGGTCCGGATACCGCCGGATCGGCGACGTGAAATGCGTGTAACTCGTCGCCGCCAGCGCAAAGTGCCCGTGGTTCTCTTCCGCATAGCGCGCCTGCTTCAGCGAGCGCAGCATCAGGTAACTCAAAATTCTCTCTTCTGGCTTCCCCGCGATTTTCCCGGTCAGCTTCTGGTACATGCGCGGCGTGATGTGAACTTCTTTCGGAATCTCAATTTCGCGCACCCTCTTTCCGGTGCCATACGACGCGCGCCGGTCGGTCTTCAGTTGCACGCGGTGAATCGGCAACGCGCCCACGCCCAGCGAATATCCAAACGTCGCGGCGATCACTTCGAAGTCGTAAACCCGCTTGGCGTCCGGCTTTTCGTGAATGCGATACAGCGATGCGATGTGTTTCGATTCCAGATACTGCGCCACGCATTCATTCGCCGAGAGCATGAATTCTTCGATCAGGCGATGGGCAATATTCCGCTCCGAGCGCGTAATGCTTTTCATCAATCCAAGTTCGTCGAACTCGATCACCGGCTCCGGCAAATCGAAATCAATCGATCCGCGGCGCTCGCGCTTGCCTTTGAGAATTAAAGCCAAATCGCGCATCAACTCAAACGTTGGCACCAGCGAAGCATAACGTTCGCGCGTAGCCGCGTCGCCTTCAATCACGGCATTCACGGCGGTATACGTCATCCGCTCCGCCGAGCGGATCACGCCCTCGCACAGGTCGTAGCCAACAATCTCGCCGCGATGGTCCATCTCCATCACGCACGAAAGCACCAGCCGCTCCACCTGCGGCCGCAAGCTGCAAATGTCGGTCGAGAGTTCGAGAGGCAGCATGGGCACCGCGCGGTCCGGAAAATAAACGCTGGTCCCGCGCAGCCGCGCTTCCTGGTCGAGCGCCGAGCCCGGCGTCACGTATTGCGCCACATCGGCAATGTGCACCTGCAACTCGAAGTTGCCGTTCGCCAGCATGCGCACCATGACCGCATCGTCAAAATCGCGCGCAGTTTCGCCGTCGATGGTGACGATGGGCAGCGACCGAAAATCGCGCCGCCGCCGCAGCTCCTCTTGCGGAATGACCGTGGAAGTATATTCCGCTTCCTGCAACGTCTCCGCGGGGAAGTGATGCGGTAGGTGAAACTTGCGGATAACGATTTCCACATCCACGCCAAAATCATCTTCGCGCCCCAGAATTTCAATCACGCGTCCGCGCGGATTCTGCGTAACCGTAGGCCAGTCGGTAATCTCCACGTCGACGGCGACGCCCTCAAGATCGTCCCACTCCGTGCGCCGCGCGACCTCGGCGCCGAGCACGCGATCCACCGATTTGGCTTTACCCTGTGCCCCGGGTGCCTGCCCTGAGCGAAGCCGAAGGGTCCTCTGTGGTTGAGAAGTAAGGCCAGCGCCCTCAACCCCAGAGGCTGGATATTCTGCGCCCGCCGGAATCACAATCTCCTGCGTAATCTTGCTGTCGATCGCCTTCACGTAATTGTGCCGGCTGCCGTAGTGAAAAATTCCCACGACCGTGGAGTGCGCCCGCGTCACCGACCGCACAATCCTCCCTTCGGCGCGCCCATCCGGACGCACGTTGCTGATGTCGACCAGCACCCGATCCCCGTGCATGGAATTGCCAATCAGATGCGGCGGCACGAAAATATCGCCGGTGATCCGCGCCTTCATCTGCGGGCTTAGCGCGCTCGCATCGGGAATCACAAACCCGAATCCGTCGCGATGCATGGTGAGCCGCCCCGCCACCAGATCCTTGTCAGCCGAAGCCGCAGGCAGCGCGTAACGGTCGGAGTCGACCAGAATCAGTTGTCCACTGCCGGTAAGTTTGTGCAGAAGAGAATTCAGTTCGCCGCGCCCATCGCCGCGCACTCCCAGTTCGCGCACCAACTGCTTGAATCCCGCCGAGCGCTTCGGCTGCCGGGCGATGTGCTTGAGAATTGTCGAATCAGAAAGCATGGGGAACAGTTCAGCTCTCAGCTTTCAGCATACCGCACGTGCAGGCCGTCATCCCGATTCGCCTCTGCACTTGTCATCGTGTGCGAAGCGAAGAGCCTGCCCTTCGGCCCGCAAAGAACGCGGGCCTCAGGATGACAAGTGTGAAGGAGCACGTCAGGATTGTTTTCGCGGCGACACCCTCACCACGTATCCCCGCCGCCGCGCGGCGGCCATGCACCGAGCGCCCGCCGGATCATCGCGATCTGCCCGGTGTGATAGCTGTTGTGCGCCACCATTTGCCACAACACGGCCTCGAGTGTCCCCGCAACTTTCCTGTCGCCCTCGTGCACGGTTTCGATCGATCGATCGAGTTCCTGCCGTGACGATTTCGCAAGCGCAGCGAATTCGTCCAACAATCCGGCAAAGCGCCCGCGCAGCCGATCCCACTCCGCCGCGGCTTGCTTGGGATCGCCGGGCAACGCTGCGGCCGGAAAGCTCTCCAGCGAATGCTCCGGATACTTGGGCGTCTCGCCGCGAATGCGCCGCAGTTCGTAATCCATCCAGTAATTCATGTGAAACACCAGCTGTCCCACCGAATGCGGAAATCCCGCAACCTGGCGCGCCGCCAGCTCCGCAGACAAATCCTCCACGCACGCGACAGGGTCCGCGTGCGCGCCCTTGCCATGCAACAGTTCGATGAGTGCGCGTTGCGTCATTTTCGAAGTGCGCGCCAAAAGTTTAGCGTGGCCTAACAACAATTGCTGATTTCTGATTCTTGATTGCTGATTGAAAATCGCGCGCCCATCAGCCGGGTTCTCAATCAGCAATCAGAAATCAACAATCAGCGATTAGGTCTCACCGTCCAAAATACTTCTCCTCCAGAATCCGCCGGTGATGCGCCTCATGCCCCGCGATGGTGTAGGCGATCGCCCGCACCGTGACCTCATTCTTATTCGCCACACCACGCCGCGACCACGCCGCTTCCTCCAGACTCCGCAGCAGCGAGATCGTCGCCCGCCGCACGGCAATGTAATCTTCAATCACCTCGGCAATGGCATGCCGCGCAAACGGACCATTCTTCACATAGTCGTCCTGCTCAAAGCCTTCCATGGGCGTCGCATCACCGCGCGCAATCCGCAGCGCTCGATAAGCGAAAATGCGCTCCGTATCGCAAACATGCCCCAGCACCTGCTTCGCGCTCCATTTTTCCGGAGCATAACGAAAATTGCCCTGCTCCTCGCTGAGCCCTGAAAGCAGCAGCACCATCTCCCGCCGCTGCCGGTCGAGCGTGGCAAGAATGTCGTTCTCCACGATCAACGAAATGTAGCGTTCGTAATAAGGCGCATATTCCCCGGCCTGAGGGCGGTCAATCACAAGGGTAGGCTGGACGGCAACTTCTTCAAGCATGGGAGCAACTCCAGAGTTAGGTTTTCAGCCGCGTCTGTCAGTTCATTGGACGGCCGAAACCGATCTTCGATTAATCTTCGTCCTAGAGCATACTCCCACCCGCGGTGGAAAGTTTCCTTCCACCAGCAAATTTTTCGGGAAGCATTTACACGATTCTCCCAAACCGGCGCGTTTTTAGAGCTCCTCAATTCCCCATCCGGGAAGGGAAAAAGCCGTACCTGATTAGGAACTCCCGTTGAAAATAAAGGACTTTTCCACAGCGCTCATTTTGAGACTCGGAGTACAATCAAGTTTGGTCACGGAAGTGCGGCGAGTGACCCCTAATCCCCAAAAGGAAAGGACTTTTTACCCCATGTGGAAGCCGACGAATCAGCCTCAGACCCCTGGCCGGCCAGCCGAGCCGGAGCGTCCTACTACGTCAACCCCCAGCGCGCCTGCCATGGCGGCCAGTGAGCCCGCCGCTGCTCCGCGGCCTATGACTACCACGACCACCACGGCCGACCAGGCCACCATCGGCAAGTCGCTGGTGATCAAGGGTGAGGTCACCGGCTCCGAGTCCCTTTACATTGACGGACGGGTCGAGGGCTCCATCAATCTGGCCGGCAATCGCGTCACGATCGGGCGCAACGGCGTGGTCGCGGCTAACATCAATGCCCGCGAAATCGTGGTGCTGGGCAAGGTGCGCGGCAACCTCACCGCCAGCGACCGCGTGGATATCCGCAGTGATGGCTCGCTCACCGGCGACGTAGTCGCCGCCCGCATCTCCATCGAAGACGGCGCCTTCTTCAAAGGCGGCATCGACATCCGCAAGGGCGGCACCACCGGTCAGACCGGCCAGCAAAAAGCCAACGGCGAAGACAAGAGCGTTTCTACACCCGAGCCCGCTGCTGTCGGCGCGCGCGCGTAGACAGAGATTCCGCTCGGCGCTACCCAACTTGGGGTGCCCCATTTCTCGCGTCTTTTGCGAGAAGTGGGGCTTTCCGCCAATGCCTCATTCCACCCTCGCCCGCCTTGTCCGCCCATCGCGCCACATTTTTCCTCGCAACGCGCCGCCAAACTCACGCATCCATTCCTTATGTAGAGCATTTATTGTGCAGAGTTCTTAACTCGAACGGAGCAAGCGAATGCAAACTTCCCCAGGAAACAAATTCACCGCAAGCCTTCTCGCCATTGCACTTTTCATTTCATGTTCAATCGCAGCCCTGGCCCAGCAACCGGATCAAGCTCCACCCCCCGGCCAGGCTTCCGATCAGGCTCCGCCGCCTTCTTTTTCGCCCGACCAACTGGACAAGCTCGTCTCCCGTGTCGCGCTCTATCCCGATCCGCTTCTGGCGCAGGTTCTCGCCGCGGCAACTTATTCTGACCAGATTCCCGATGCCGCCAAATGGGCCGACGAGCACCATTACCTCAGCGGCGACGATCTCGCCAAGGCTATCACCGCCGACCAGCTCTCCTACGATCCCAGCGTGCAGGCGCTGCTGCCGTTCCCGTCGGTCCTCGACACCATGGCTTCCGATCTCGACTGGACCCAGAATCTCGGCAACGCGTTTCTCGCGCAGCGTCAGGACGTAATGGACGCAGTGCAGCGCATGCGCCAGAAAGCCAAGGACTACGGTTACCTGAAGAGCAACGATCAAATCGCCGTCGACGCCGAGGGTCCCTACATCGATATCGAGCCGGTAAATCCCGGCTTCATCTGCGTGCCGGCCTACGACCCGCTCGTGGTTTTCTGGCCGCCTCGTCCGGGATTTTTCGTGGGCGGCGCCATCGGTTTTGGCTTCGGCATCAACATCGGCGTGGCCTTCCGTCCCTGGGGATGGGGCTTCGCCCGCTTTGATTGGCGCGGCCACGGAGTCTTCATCAACAATGCGCCCTGGGGGCGAACCTGGGCCAACCGCGGCTTCTACGCGCATCCCTACGCCGGAGTGCACCGCTATGAACCCGCGCGCCGTGCCGAAGGTCACCGCTTGATTGGACGCAGCGAAGAAGAACGCCGCGCTCCGCGCGAAGGCCGCGCGCGTCCAGCGGAGCGCCACCACAGATAGAAGCGGCTTCGGGCTCTTGGCTTCGGGCTTCGGCAAGGCACATGGAAAGATTCGCCGAAGCCTGAAGCCCGAAAGCCGAAGCCCGTCTTGTCGACAGCATTGAAAAAGCGGCCGGGGATTTTCTCCCCGGCCGCTTTCTTTTCCCCGCTTCCACCAGACTTACTGCACGTTCAGCGTAACGTTCATGTTGTGCGTGGGCGCAGCTGCGCCGGTTCCGGTCGCAGTCACCGTCACCGTGTAGCTGCCAGCTGGTGTGCCCAGGTTAGGTGGCGGTGTGGTGGTGGTGTGTCTGCTGTTGCCGCACGCTGCCAACGCGCCCAGCGTCACCAGAAGCACCACTCCGAGAAGCACGCTGGCCCGTCGACGGCGGCCCTTCGCGCCACTTCCCGAAAGCAGCAGGCCAAACAGGCCCATACCGCTCAGGCTGGCCAGCCAGATCGGTGAGACGGGATTTGCCCCGGGCTTCGCCGGCCGAACCAGGTTCGCTGCCGCTCCCGCTGCCGTTGTGTCAATGGTGAGAGTTGTGGTGAGAGCGGTGTTGCCCAGCGCAACGACCGACGACGGAGTAAACGAGCAGGTCGCTTCCGCCGGCAATGTGCCGCAGCTGAACGTGATAGTTCCGTTGTAGCCGTTTTGCCCCGCCAGATTGAGCACGTAAGTTGCCGGCGAACCGGCAGTCACGGTTGCGGTCGGCGTCCCCGTCCCCATCGTGAAGTTGGGAGCGGTGCCGCTGCCGGCGCCATTCAGCAGCACGCTGAATCCGCCCGATTCGTCATTCCCCACCAGCACATCCACGGCTCCGTCGTTATTCACATCCGCCAGCGCCATGCCCTCTGCATATTCGGTCACCGGAAACTCAACCGGGCCACCCACCGTCCCGTCGCCGTTGCCCAGCATAATGGCCAGCGTGCCAACTTCGCTGTTCACATACACCAGGTCCAGGTTGCCATCTCCGTTCCAGTCGATCATCTGAATATCGTAGGGTTCCGTGTTTACCAAACCAGCATCGAGCCATGAGCTCGCATAGTCCACGCCAGTTTTGAACGTTCCATCTCCGTTCCCCAACGCAATTTCCACGGTTCCGGGATAGTTGATACCTTCATACAGCGTGACCGCCATATCCACGTTTCCGTCTTTGTTCAGGTCCCCGAATGCTACAAAGTCCGGTTCTCCGTCCACGTTGTAAAATGTCGGTGCCTGGAAGGTGCCGCTCTTGTCGTTATTCGCCAGCAGAATGCCGATTGCAGGTGGACCGTCGGTGAAGGCGGTCACGGCAAGATCAAGGAAGCCGTCCCCGTTCAAGTCCGCCGTCGTGATGGTCTCCGGAGAATAGCCCGTGATCGGATTGCTTATAGCAGTCGCGAACGTCCCGTCTCCGTTCCCTAGCAGCACTCCTACGGAACCGGTGTCCTCGTTGGCGATGGCCAGGTCGATCACGCCATCATGGTTAAAGTCCCCAGTCACCAAGTTCTGCGGATTCGGCCCCTCCGTCGTGTCGGTGGGATACGCAGCTCCTATACTGAACGTCCCGTCTCCGTTCCCCAGAAAGATCTGGACCACGCCGGCTTCCGAGTCAGTGGCGGCGATATCCAGCTTGCCGTCGCCGTTGAAATCGGCAACCGCCACGTAGCCCATCTGCCCGCTCGCGCCGTAGCTGATTCCCGGATAAAAACTGCCGTCTCCCTTGGCCAGGTACACGGTCACACCCGTGGAACCATAGTTTTGCGACTGCCCCACCACCACGTCTGCGACGCCGTCTCCATTGAAGTCACCTGCGGCTACGCTGTAGGTGTAGCCGTATCCGGAGAAACTGTTGGGCAAATCGTAGCTGGGAGCGGCCCGCAGGCTGCCGTCGCCGTAACCCTGCAAATAGACCAGGTTGTATTCGTCATCGGATTCCACCACGTCGATCAGCCCGTCGCCGTTGAAGTCGGCCACCAGCGGCTGCGCCCAGGCGAATCCTCCCACGTCATAGCTTAGGGGCTCGACCTTGACCGCTCCGGTTCCATCCCCCAGAAAGACGCTGACATCGGCGCTCCCGGAGTTGACTACGACAATGTCATTCTTGCCGTCGCCGTTCATGTCGCCGATCGTCGCGCTGTCGGGATACTGGTACTGATCACCATTGTTGTTGTAGGAAATGCCGGCCTGGAACGTTCCATCGCCGTTATTCACGTACACTGCCAGCGTGTTGGAGTCGCAGTTGAGGGCTACGATCTCGGGTTTGCTGTCCCCGGTCAGATCTCCGGCCACCAGGTCGCAGCCCTTGAACAAGCCGCCCGGAACGGTCAGCGCAACGGGAAGCCCGAAAGTGCCGCTTCCCAGTCCCAGCGTTACCTGTATCCCCTCGTCGACTGCGCCGGCGAAATCCAGTTTCCCGTCGCCGTTAAAGTCGGCAAAGAACATGTCATCGGGCGCGGGTGCGCTCAGTGGCGCCAGCGTAACCGCCGCCTGGAAAATGCCGGTGCTGCTTCCCAATAACTCGATCACGTTCGCCGGTTCCGCGTCGTCGAAAACCAGCACGTCCAGATTGCCGTCGCCGTTGATATCAGTCAGCACTCCGGCCATCAGGCCGTTCGCGCTGATCGGATAGTTGACGGCCGTGGCGAACGTCCCGTCGCCGTTGCTGAGCAATATGTCCATCGAAGATGACGTGCTGATCGGTCCATTCACCCCAGATAACACGCAATCGCTCGCTCGATGCGCACTAGCTGGCTTCGCAGTGGCTGGCTTGTTGACACCCCCCCCACACAGATCCCCAGGATGAATCATGACGATGTCGTCTTTTCCGTCGCCGTTCACATCCCCCACCAGGATCGGATCGTCCGTGTCGTTGGGCGTGGCGGTCAGCTTCGCCGCCTGAAAGGTTCCATCGCCGTTCCCCAGCAGCACGGAAATGCTGTAAGCCTCGGCGTTCCACACGATTTTCGCGACATCTGTTTTTCCGTCACCGTTGAAATCGCCGGCGACCTGCATCGTATTGTCATCGTCGACGCCGGCCAGCGGAAACCGCGCCCCAGCCACCAGGCTCACGGCGGTAGCGGCGCTCGACGCAGCCGGACGGCTCACGAATCTACCCTTGGCCGCCGGGGTCGTGCCCGTAGTTTTTCCGGCGGTCGCCGGGCGTGCCGCTGCCCCGCCATGGGCCTGCGGCACGGTCTTGCGACTCGCTTTGCTGGTTTGCCGGGAACGGTTCCGCCGGAATTGGTTGGATGGGCTGGGTTGACTGTGGGTGCCGAAGGCGGCCAGAGAAGTCAGGAAGAGCGTGGCGAAGACCAAATGCGTTTTCATTCAATCATCCTTTTCGTAAGAGTGTGACCTGCGCCGCCATGGCTGGCCCGTCTGGTTCTCTCTCGAAACCTTCTTCCGTGCGAGCGCGCTAACGGACTTTGCGACGGCGACTGTGCCCATCATTGAGCGGACGTCCAGTCGAATGTCATAACTGAGGTACATAAAGTTTTTGACTCGGTTTCATTTGCGGGCGAGTTCAGTTTTGGAACCGCCTCAGATGCCCACGAAAACGGAAGTACAAGAATCGAGAAAGAAGAAGAAAAAAACTCCGCCAGCCCCCGCAGAGAGCTGGCCACATACCACTGGGATAAAGCCAACCCTTAGGGCTGCGTCCCCGATCCCATAATCTCCTCACCTTGCCCTTCCGCCACACCGGGATACGCCGTAGCTTTCCGCCGGCGCAAATCCCCCGGTAACTCCGAGCGCAGCAGCCACAGTCCCGCCGCCACCGCCGCCGCCCAAGTCACGGTGATCATCCCCAGCCGCAGCAGATCTGCCACGCGGCTTCCATTCCCGGACGTCGCGAGCGGAACAACCTTCGCCACTTCGAAACTGACAGCCCCCGCAACCGCCGCAGTCCCAATCGCCTTGCCCAATTCTCCCCAGCGCATCTCGCCGAGCAGAATCAGCTTGCGATAGTGCAGCAGACAGGCCAGCGCCACCAGGTTCATGCCAATCCCAATATCAGACGCCCACGCCAGCCCAATCACTCCGTACGTGTGAAACAAGAAGGAATAAATCGGCAACGACGCCACCGTGATCACGCTCACCGCCGTCATCGGAGTCAGCGTATCCCCCGCCGCATAAAATGCCCGCGCATAAAGTCCCTGCGCCGACCACAGCACCAGCGAAAGCGAAAACCAGAAAAAATAAACTGCCGTAGTCTCCGCGTCCGAAAAAAGAAATCGCCCGCGCCGGTAGACCAGATCAATCAGAGGCAGCGCCGCCGCCATCATCCACGCCGTAGCCAGAAATGCCGCCGCCGAAATCCTGTACACCGAATCGCTCACCGTCGCAGAAAATTCCTTCAGCCGTTTCTCGTTAAACAGTCGCGCAAAAAAAGGCAATGACGCCTGCCCGGTCGCCTGCCCCAACACCGCAATCGGCACCGAAAACAGCCGCTTCGCATAATTAAGCAGCGAAATCGCGCCCACCACACCCGAGGCATAGTGCCGCAGAATCCAATCGTCCGCTGTCACCAGCGACACTCCCAGCATCAGCGGAATCGAAAGCCGCACCCATTCCCGAAACGCCGGATTGGTCACGTCAAACGACGGACGATAGCCCGTGCCAATGCGCGCGGCCCCAATCACGCTCGCCAAGAATGGTCCCGCAACGCTCCCGATCAGCGCGCCATACGCCAGTGACGCGATCCCGTAATGCCGCCCGCCCACCACCCCGCCCACAATGATGAACAGGTTGTAAATGAGCGGCCCAAACGCTGGCAGCAGAAACAGCCGGTGCGAAAGCAATACGGCCGAAACCACTCCCCCCACATAAAAGAAAATCTGCGCCGGCAACAAGATTCGCGTGAGGTGAGCGCAGAGTTCGATCTGGTCCGGCTTAAAATCCTTCACGAACCAGTGCACAAATTCCGGCGCGAAAATCTCCGTCAGGATCGTTCCCACGACCATCACCGTGGTCATCACCGTGATCACGATGGAAAAAGTCTTCTGCGCGTCGGCATCGCGCTTTTCCGCCAGAAAACGCGTATAGATCGAGATGAATGTAATCGAAGCCGCGCCCCCGGCCAGAATGTAGTTGAGAAAGTCAGGAAGCGTGAACGCCGCCACATACGCGTCCGTACGCGCCCCTGCGCCGAAAGCGTACGCAATGTAAGCCTCGCGCGCATACCCGATCACGCGCGACAGCATCACCGCCCCCATCATCAACAGGGTCGCCGAAAACGCCGTGTGCTGGTGCGAAGGCCGGAAGAACCGAAGCAGTTTCCCCATGCCTGCTCAGATTACGCGACAAAGGCAGCCCGTGCCGAGTGGCTGGCGTGGAGCGGATACGTTCGAGGGTATGCCCTCCCACCGCCGAGGCCTGAGGGAGGAGAGATCGAATGGACGCGCGAAGGACGCGCATCCTCTGTGTAGGTGATGCCGGCGAGATCAGAGGCTGGGCGCCAGGCCGACGGCAACACTGACAGCAACACCAAGGTAAAAAGCAGCGAGCAAGAGTGCCCGCTCCACACACCCAACACCTGCGCGGGCTTACTTCAGGCCTTCTACCAGATACAAATCGGAGAGGGTGCGGACGTAGCTGTAGACGTAGGACTTGGTGTCGAGGGATAGATTGACGCGGCCGATGGTGTCGATGCCGGCGGAGTCGGCGGGTTCGAGGGACTTCCAGAGGGTGCGCTTGCCGGTGGCGATGTCGACGCGGAAGACCCGGGCGGGAATCTCGCCTCTTTGAATCACGAATAGTTCGCGGCCGTCAGACGACCAGCCGGTGGGGACTTCCGAGGGTTCGATCCCGGGGACGAGGCGAGGGTCTCCACCCGCGACCGGGTAGACATAGATCTTGCGGTCGGGGCCGGTGTCGGCGATGAGATCGCCTTTGGGGGAGAGGATGGTGCTGGCGCCGACTCCTTCCGGGGAGATCGCCTTGGGCTTGCCGTCGGTCAGGGATTCCACGTAGAGGCGCATCCCGTGGCCGGATTCGATTCCCGAAAAAACAATGTGCTCGCTATCTGGCAGCCAGGCTGCGGCGGTGTGGTTGAGGCCGTCGTCTTTGACGGGCTTCATTTCGCCGACTCCGGTCGGCAGCAGAACGAAGGGAGCCGGGGTTTGGTTCAGCCGGGCCAAGGCCCATTTGCCGTCGGGGGAGAGTGCGATGCCGCTGCCTTCGCCAAGCCGGATTGCCGGGGAGCCATCGGTCTCGCGGATGTAGACGGCATACTTTGGTCCGCCGCCCTCGCCTGCTTCCTGGAAAAGGATTTGGCTTCCGTCGGGTGAAAGACTGGCGGGCACGGACCAGTCGAGCCACGACAGGTCGCGCTCTTTAGTCTCGCCAGGGGCCACGCCAATCATGCCGGCGCGATCATTGCCTCGAGTCAGAAGCACCGTGCCGTCGCGGCTTACATCGAGCAGGGTCAATTCACCGGGAACGCGCGCCAGCAGGCGGACGGTCCCCGAAAGATTCACGGCGAACAGGGAGCGGTCGCCTCCGGTGCGGGTGGCGCTGAACCAGACTTCATCGCCTTTCGGCGACCAGGCCAGGCCCTGGATGCTGTCCCAGCCTTCGGACAGAGTTTTCTTTTTTCCGGCGAGATCGACGATGGCGACCGAGCCACCATCGTCGCGCGGCTGGGGGTGATCAATGAATGCGAGCAAGTCGCCTTTCGGAGCGACGCGCAGGTTGCCGATCCAGCCGTCGGCTTCGTAGATGACCTTGCCCAGCGGATACTCCAAGCGCTTCCGTCCATCGACTTCATGCACGACTGCCAGGGTTGTGCCATCGGGCGACCAGTCCGCCCATTCCACGTTGTCGAGAATTTCGCGGGGCGCGCCGCCGACCAGCGGGACGCGGGCCAGAGTGCCGGAGTAAAGGAACGCGTCGCGGGGACGGCTGCCCAGCGACAACAACATTTCTCCAGCGGAGGAGATCGCCAGAACCTGTGCGCCTTTTGGCAACATCTCCTGTGACTGCGGGCTTTCGGGGCGGGTGGTGAAAAGATCGAGCGGCTTGCCTTCCCAGGCCGCGCTGTAGATCACGGTCTTGCCGTCAGGAGCGAAACGCGCCGAGAGCACAATGCCGCGGCGGAACGTGAGTGGACGGTAGACGGGGAATGACGGTTGCGGAGTTCGCTGGAGCAGGAACATTCCACCAGCAAGTCCGGCGACCAGCGTGATTGCGGCCAGGGCCACCATGGGAAGTAAACTTCGCCTTGCGGGAGGAATGGATGCATGGGTTGCTTGCGCTGAAGAAGTTTCCAGCGCGCCGGATGTTCCCGAAATTCCGGACGACGAAACCTGCTGCGCGCTGCCGGATTGCGAGCGCGATCGCGAAGTGTCAAGATCGCGCTTGATGCGTTTGAGATCACCGCGCAACTCGGCGGCGGTCTGGTAGCGCAGGTCGCGATCTTTTTCGAGAGACTTGGTGACGAGTTCGTCGAGCTTGGCGGGGATGGCGGGATTCAAAGTGGAAACCGGCGCGGGCATGCGGTTCAAAATGGCCTCGAAGATCACGCCGCTGCTGCTGCCTTCGAACGCCATTTTGCCGGTGCCCATTTCGTAGAGAACTGCACCGAAGGCGAACAGGTCGGTGCGCGCGTCGAGTTCCTGCGCGCGCACCTGCTCTGGAGACATGTAGGCCACGGTTCCCATGGTCGAACCGGGGCTGGTCATCATCATTGGTGCGTTGGGCGTGACTTCCGTGGCGGTGTGCTCGCTGGCGGCCTGCGCCACCTTCGCCAGGCCGAAGTCGAGCAGTTTGGCTTGTCCGCGCTTGGTGACGAAAATGTTTGCGGGCTTGATGTCGCGATGGACGATTCCCTTGCTGTGCGCGGCGTCGAGCGCGTCGGCAATTTCGATACTCAGGCCGATCATGGTTTCGGTGTCGAGCGGACGGCCCATGATGCGGTGTTTCAGGGTTTGTCCGTCGAGGAACTCCATGGCGATGAAGGCCTGGCCATTGTCTTCATCGATTTCGTAAATGGTGCAGATGTTGGGATGGTTCAGGGCCGAGGCGGACTGCGCCTCGCGTTGAAAGCGGCTGAGCGCCTGCTGGTCTTTGGCGACATCATCGGGTAGAAACTTGAGGGCGACAAAACGGCGGAGTTTGAGGTCTTCAGCCTTGTAGACGACTCCCATGCCCCCACCGCCGAGCTTTTCGAGAATGCGATAGTGGGAAATCGTTTGGCCGAGCATCGTAGCAGTCGGTTTATCTTAGGGATGCTAGCGGGGTAAGTCAAAGGGGAAGGGGGCTGCCGGTTCCGATTCCGCTCGGGAGTGGGAAAGAGAAATCTTGGACCACGAAGAGCACGAAGTATCACGAAGAAGAGCCTCGCCACCGCACATCTTCGTGTGACTTGGTGCGCTTTGCGGTTAGTTTCGTTTTTTGCACTTTGCGATTATCAGCGTGATGTCGTCGTGTTGTTCGTGGGAGTTGAAGCGGCGGACTTCGTCGGTGATCGTGGCCAGCGCGGTTTCGCAGGGGAGGTCGCGGTGCTGGCGCAGGCGGTCGATCAATGACTGCTCGCCGAATTCTTCTCCGGCATCGTTGTAGGCTTCGGTGATGCCGTCGGTGTAGAGGGCGAGCAGGTCTCCGGGGAAGAGATCGCATTCGCCGATGGAGCAATCCCACTCTTCGAACAGGCCGAGCAGAGTGCCAGTGGAATCGAGGCGCTGACAGGTGCCGTCGGCGCGCAGGACCAGGCCGGATAAGTGTCCGCAATTGGCGTAGCGCAGGCGGCGCGCGGCGTCGTCGTATTCGGCGAACAGGAGCGACGCGTAGGCGCTGTCGACGGTGTTCTCGAAAAACAGGCGGTTCACAGAGCGCAGCAGACGGCGCGGATGATCGCGGGCGATAGCACTCTGGCTGCGAAGATTGGCCTGCAAGTTGGCCATCAGCAAAGCGGCGGCGATGCCTTTGCCGGAGACGTCGCCGATGACCAGGCCAAGCCTGTGCTGGCCGAGATCGAGGAAGTCGAAATAATCTCCTCCAACTTCGCGGGCGGGATGGCACAGGCCGGCGTATTCGAGGGTTTTGGCCTCGGGATGGATTTGTGGGAACAGGCGCGACTGCACTTGCTTGGCGATTTCCATTTCCTGGGCAGCGCGGCGATCGGATTCGAGTTTCTGGGCGAGAGCGCGGCGCTGAGTTTCGATGCCGAGCGTCAGTTCGTCGAAGCCGGCGAGGCCAAATGAATTTCCGTCGATATCCTCGAAGCGGGTGAAAACTCCTCCCCAGACGGGGTTCTGCGGCGTGGAGTGAAAGTGAACTCCGCGACTGCTCCACTCGTTGTACTTGGCGTGAACATCCTCGGTGACGAAGTAGATGTTGGTGTCGCGTCCGACAAGTCGGGGCGCGTGTTCCGGACCCGCCAGGGCGAGGGCCACGTGCGTGTTGCCGTTCGGAGGCTCGACTTCGATCCAGCGGTTGCCGGAGTCGAGGATCTGATCCACCACGAGTCGGAAGCCGAGCTGGTCGATGTAGAACCGCAGGCTTCTTTCCTGATCGCGAACGAAAACCATGACGAAGTGCAGGGAGAGATAGAGTTCCTGCTGGTCGAGGCGCAGAAGGGAGCGGTCAATCCCGAAAGGTAATGCAGAGTTGCCCATGCGCGGGATTATAAAGGCGCGCGCGGATCGGGACATCGGGACGGGATTTTGGATCGTGGTCAGCTTCGAGGACGGAGAAGAAAATCATCGACCACGAAGGACATTAAGGTTCACGAAGGTGCTTACGCCTGGAATTCTGAGGCTTCGGGGAAACGCAGCTTGCACTTGGCTAGGGCGGTGGTGAGGATTTCTTCTATTTTGGTTTCTTCGACGTTGCGGGCCATGGCCAGCTCGCTGACCAGAAGGTAGCGGGCGCGCTCCAGCATCTTTTTTTCGCGGAAGGAGAGCGGCTTGGCGGCGTGCAGGGCGATCAGGCTCTTCAAGACTCCGGCGACTTCGATCAGGGAGCCGGTACGCATGCGCTCGGAGTTCTCTTTGAAGCGGTCTTTCCAGTCGCCGTTGCTGCCGCTGTCGCTAATGGAAAGAATATCAAGGACTTTCTGGATTTCCCCGTCGCGCACCACCCGCCGTAGACCGACGCTGCCCACGTTCTGGCACGGAACCATCACCTTCAGGCTGCTGGCTTTGATGTGGAGCAGGTAGAACTTTTCCACGGTCGTGCCCACGGAGCGGCTGCTGATCTGTTCGATAACGCCCACACCGTGGTTGGGATAGACGACCTTGTCGCCGATGTGGAAATTCAAGTCGTTACTACTCATATGTCAGGCACCCAGGGATGGCGTAAGGCTTTTGCGGGGAAGAGCGAAGTCGATGCTAACAACTAGGTTACTCCCATGGGGGGCCGAAAGCAAGGAATGAAGAGAGCCTCCGGCGGCAGCCGGCTGGTTGGCTAAGTGCTTATTATGGTTGCATTTATGCCGGGTCCAAGTACCTGGCTGAATAATCCCCCGGTGACCTGAGTCTTGCCAGCGGGAGGCTGCGGCATCGATAATCGCGCCGTGGACACCGGCGACGAAGATTCCCAATTCGGGGCACGGGAGCAGTCCTCTGGTCAGTCCTCTGACCGTCCCTCCGGCCGTAGCGGATCTGGGAGAATCCTTGGGCTGGACGTGGGCGCGAGGCGCATTGGGATGGCAGTTTCCGACCCGCTCGGGATTACGGCCCAGGGGATCGAGACCTTGCAGCGCCGCAACAAGCGGGCAGATTTTGAACAGTTGCGGGGTGTGATTCGGAAATATCACGTGAAAGAGATTGTGGTGGGGTTGCCGTTGCGCATGAGCGGCGCGGAGGGGATACAGTCGGACAAGATGCGGATGTTTGCCGAGGAACTTCGCAAGCGGTTCAAGCTGCCGGTGCATCTTTTCGATGAGCGGCTGACTTCGGCCGAGGCGAACCGGTTACTGCGCGCAACCGAGCTTTCGATTGAGAAGCGCGGGAAGGCTGTGGACCGGATCGCGGCGGTCTTGATTCTGCAGGGGTGGATGGAATTCAGGGGTCAGTGATCAGGGATCAGGGGTCAGTGAATCACTGGCCAAGTCAGCGGTTGCGCATGGCTTTTCGATAGGCCGCTACGTTTTCGTTATGCTCTTCGATGCTATGGGCGAAGCGGTGGTGGCCCTCGGCGTCGGCGACGAAATAGTAGTAGTCGGATTGCGCGGGCTGCATGGCGGCTTCGAGCGAGCTGCGGCCGGGGTTGGCGATGGGACCGGGGGGTAGTCCGGGATTGCGGTAGGTGTTGTAGGGAGACTGGAATTGCATGTCGGCGTGGTGCAGGGCGCCGGTGTAGGTTCCGGCCAGAAGTTCGGCGTAGATGATGCTGGGGTCGGCGTCGAGGGCGATGTGGTTGCCCAGGCGGTTGTAGTAGACGCTGGCCACCAGCGGACGCTCATCGGGGACTCTGGTTTCTTTCTCTACGATGGAGGCCATGATGACTGTGCGTTCGAGTGGTGTGAGATCATCCGGGACACCCGGGATAACTTCACTTGGGGCGCAGCCGTTGGAGGCCTTCGGTTCGGGGGGCTGGCCTATCACCACGACCGCTCTACGGTCCAAACCAATTCGATCCGCTTCCCGCCGAAAATTGCACACCATCACGCCGGCGATCTGTCTCATTGGCATCATCCGTGTGAAGTCGTAAGTGTCGGGGAAAAGATAGCCCTCTAACGATTTTGCGTGCGGCGCCATGTCGGCGATCATGTCCGTGTCGGACTGCGCCACCTTCAGGAAGTCCTGCGCCGGGCCCAGGCCCGCGGCTTCGATGGCGCGGGCGATATCGAACATGGTGAATCCCTCGGGAACGACGACAGTGTGGAAATAGACGTCGCCGCGGAGGAGGCGCTTCTGGATGTTGATAATGTTGTCGGGCTTTTCGAAGAGATATTCTCCGGCTTTGAGCGAGCGGTGACGGTGAACGTAATGCCAGAGGATGAAGGCTTGCTCACTGCGGATTACGCCGGCGGATTTGAGTTCCGCGGCGATGCGGCGGCTGGAGTAGCCCGGATGCAACAGGACGAAGGTTTGCCCCGGTGGTTCCGTGGGAGTGAAAATTGCCCACGCGAACCAACCCGCGGCCGCCAGCAGTGCAACGAAGATGAGCCAGAATAACTTACGCACAATGGGTTCAGTTTAGATGATGGGCGAGTGGGGAGCGTTGGTTTTGCGGCGGGAGCGCTGACTTTAGTAAGGGCGGCTTCGGAGGACAGGTTGACGCTTGAGGCGGTGGAGACTGCACGTTAGATCCCTCCCTTCGCGGGAAGAACGGCTCCGGTCGGGATGGCACTTTGAGGGTGGTTGATGCCATGCTGTGCAGGTCCGAGGCGGGGGTGGGCTTGTTTCTTTCGATTCAATGCTTTGCATCCTTCTTCGTGGCTGTATACTCAAATGCTTTAGGAGATCATCTTAAATCTTGATAAGACGTACCCCGCTTTTCCAGGCCCTGACTTTGCTGCTCGCGGTGCTGCCGGCGATTGGCTGTGGAGTTTTTTCGCGGACCCGGCCCGTGGAAGAGACCTATTCCAAGGCTCCGCTTCTCACGGCGACGCAGCAGGAACTGATCGACTCCGTCAACCAACAGGCGGAGAAGATACGATCTCTGCAGGCTACTGTGGATATTGACACCTCGGCCGGCGGCATCAAAAAAGGCCAGGTTACCGACTACAAGGAGATTCGCGGCTATGTGCTGGCGCGTACGCCTGCCATGCTGCACATGGTGGGGCTGTTACCCATCGTTCGCACCACCGCGTTCGACATGGTCAGCAATGGGCAGGACTTCAAATTGTGGATTCCTCCCAAGAACCGCTTTGTGATGGGGCGGAATGAGGTGCAGACGACCAACACCTCCCAGCCCTTGGAGAATATTCGTCCGCAGAATATTTATGACGCGCTGCTGATTCGTCCGATCGTGCCGCCGGAGAAGGCAGTCGTGGAGAATAGCTACGAAATTCTGCACGATGCGAAGGGGCATCCCATTCTGCAGGAGGATTACGAGCTGGTGGTAATCCGCATGGTTGGAGACAACGATGCGGTTTTGTCGCGCAAGATCGTTTTCGGCCGCACCGATCTGAAGCCGCACCGGCAGTACATCTACGACGATAAGGGACAGCTGAGCACGGACGCACGCTATGCGGAATACAAGGACTACGACGGAGTGAACTTCGCCTCGCGCATCGAGATTAACCGGCCGCAGGAGGAATACGACATCACGCTGAACATGTTGAAGCTGGAAATCAACAAGCCACTGAAAGATGAGCAGTTCACGCTGGAGCAACCGGCGGGAGCGGATGTGGTGCATCTGGACGGGCCGCAGTCGAGTTCGGCGAAGGTGCCTTCGGTGGACCGGGCGCGGTAGGCGCTGGTGGCTTGCGCGAAGAGAGCATCGTGCTTTCAACGTAGAAGCTCTTAACCGCAAAGGGCGCGAAGGAAATCCGCAAAGGACGCAAAGAAGAACCTGCCATTCTGAACTGCTCTTGAACCAATCATGATGAACAAAATGGTGGTTGCCAACCTGGTGCACCGGCCGATCCGGTCGCTGATCAGCGTTGTGGCCATTGCTCTCGAAGTCACGCTGATCCTGCTGATTGTGGGATTGTGCTACGGCATCATGAACGACAACAAGAATCGGACGGCTGGCATTGGCTTTGATGTAATTGTGCAGCCGCCGGGGTCGTCGTTTTTTGCGGCCATCAGCGGGGCGCCGGTTTCGGTGAAGGTGGGCGATGTACTGCGCGGCATTCCGCACGTGAAGGTCGTCAGCCCGGTTGTGTGGGCGATCGCGACCGGCGGCGGATTGGAAGTGATTGACGGGATCGATCTTGCCAGCTTTGAGGCTTTGAGCGGACCGTTTACTTATCTCAAGGGCGGACCGTTTCAGGGGCCGAACGACGTGCTGGTGGACGACTTCATCGCGCGGCAGCGGCATGTGAAAATCGGTGACTCGATGGATATTTTGAACCATTCCTTTCGGGTGTGCGGCATCGTGGAGAACGGACGAGGGGCGCGGAAATTTGTGCCCATGGCGACGATGCAGGACCTGATTGGAGCGCAGGACAAGGCCTCGGTCTTTTACCTGAAACTGGATGACCCGGCAAACACGGGGGCGGTGGTGAATGCCATCCAGAGCCAACCCGGGATGGAAAAGTATTCGGTGCTGTCGATGGAGGAATACCTGAGCATGATGACGCCCAGTCACTTGCCGGGTTTTCGTCCGTTCATTGGCGTGGTGATCGGAGTGAGCCTGATCATCGGGTTTCTGGTAATTTTCCAGGCCATGTACACGGCGGTGATGGAACGTACGCGGGAGATCGGAATTCTGAAATCGATTGGCGCATCCAAGGGATATATCGTCAATGTGATTTTGCGTGAGACGATTCTTCTGGCGCTGGCTGGGATTGCGGTGGGAATTACGGTGAGCCTGTTGGCGCGTTTGGGGATTGAGCATCGCTGGCCGCTGGTGCACATCGACAAGAGCAACGAATGGATGCTGCGGGCGACGATCATTGCGCTGGTGGGGGCGACTTTGGGAGCGCTATATCCGGCGTATAAGGCGGCGCAGAAGGATCCGATTGATGCGCTGGCGTATGAGTGAGGCAGCTAGCTCCCGACAATTAGGCGTTTGACTGGGCGACTCCGCATCTCCCAACCCATCCGGGCGTTACCTTGGTTAACTCAACGTTGACAATCGGTTGCGGGGTCCGGTATCTTAGACACTTGGTAGTTGTGTGGTTGCCCGCCTGATGGCCTGGCGTCCTCGCCGGGGAATCAACGAGCGGTCTTCTTATCGCAGTCTTTTCATTCTGGGAGATTTCCGATGTCAACCTATTTCCCCACAGAGGGGGAAATTGTGCGCAAGTGGTTCGTCGTGGATGCGGATGGGCAGACGCTCGGGCGTCTGGCCTCGCAGGTGGCGCGCATCCTCATGGGCAAAGAGAATCCGCAGTACACGCCGTTTCTCGATACTGGCGATCACGTGATTGTGATCAATGCGGAGAAGATCCGGACGACCGGCTTTAAGGCTGAGTCGAAGGTGTACCAGCATTACACCGGGTATCCGGGCGGATTGCGGACCGAAGAGTACAAGAAGCGGTTGGTGCGCAAGCCGGAAGCGATTATTGAAGCCGCGGTGAAGCGCATGCTGCCGAAGAACAAGCTGGCGGCGCATATGCTTTCGAAGCTGAATGTGTACAAGGGCGACAAGCATCCGCATCAGGCGCAAAAGCCGCAGGATTTGAAGCTGGAAGTGCGCGAGTACAAGCCGCGCAAGGTTGCGGTTTCGTAAGCGAGATTAAGAATTTAAGTTTCTGGAAAAGTACAACTGCTCGCTCCCGGCAGAAACAAGCTAGGAGCTAAGAGCTAGGAGCTAAAAGCTAGCATGGCTGAATTGGTTCAATATTACGGAACGGGACGACGCAAGCGGGCGATTGCGCGCGTGTATTTGCGTCCGGGCAGTGGAGAGTTCAAGGTGAACGGGCGCGCGTTCGAGGAGTATTTTGTGACTCCGGCGCAGCGCTCGGCGGCGAAGGCTCCCTTGGCGTCGACGGACTCGGCGGCTACGTTCAATGTGATCGCCAATGTGCTGGGTGGCGGCGTACGCGGCCAGGCTGATGCGGTGAAGTTGGGCATCGCTCGCGCTTTGATGCAGTTCAATACCGAGCTGCGCAAGAAGCTGAAGGCCGAGGGCATGGTTAGCCGGGACTCGCGCGGCAAAGAGCGCAAGAAGTACGGACAGAAGGGCGCAAGAAAGCGGTTCCAGTTCTCGAAGCGATAGTTGCGAGTACCGAGTACTGAGTACCGAGCAAGATCGAGATTCCTCCGCCCCTCGCTTTCGCTCGGGGGTCGGAATGACAAAGGGTTTCGGTGGGATCAGGTTTTTAGGTTTCGCTGAGAGCTGACGGCTGAAAGCTGACAGCAGTGTTTTAGGTGTTCAATTCTTCCCGAGCCTCGCGGCGCGGGGACGGGAATGGCAATCGGGCAGGCAGGTTTCAACGTTTCGGAGTTTCAAGGTTTCAAAATCCTTGAAACCTTGCGACCTTGAAGCTTTGAAACCTTGATCTCCTGATGCAGACTGAACGAGGAGGTTCATTGGCTACTATTACCATGAAGGAGCTGCTCGAAGCGGGAGTCCACTTCGGGCACCAGACCAAGCGCTGGAATCCTAAGATGAAGGAATACATCTTTGGAGAGCGCAATGGGATCTACATTATTGACCTGCAGAAGACGCTGAAGATGTTCAAGGAGGCGTCGAAGTTTGTGCAGGACCTGGCTTCCGACGGCCGCATTGTGCTGTTCGTGGGCACCAAGCGCCAGGCGCAGGATGCGATCTCTGAAGAAGCACAACGCTGCGGGATGTTTTACATCAACCAGCGCTGGCTGGGCGGATTGCTCACCAATTGGGTGACGGTGCAGAAGTCGGTGAAGCGGCTGAAGGAACTCGACGAGATGGCCACCGACGGCCGCTACGAGTTGCTGCCCAAAAAAGAAGTCATCAAGCTGGAACGCGAGCGCAAGCACTTGCAGGCGAACCTGGCGGGCATCAAGAACATGAGCCGGTTGCCGGACGCGATTTTTGTGATCGACTCGAACAAGGAACAGATCGCGGTGCGCGAGGCGCGTAAGCTCGGCATTCCGGTGGTCGCGGTGGTGGATACGAATTGCGATCCCAGCGAAGTGGATTATGTGATTCCCGGGAACGACGACGCGCTGCGGGCGATCCGGTTGTTCACGTCGAAGATTTCGGAATCGATTGCCGAGGGCGCGCAGTTGATGACCGACAAGCAGGTTGCCGACATGCAGGCGGCCAGCGATGCGGCTCAGGCGGCGGAAACGGCCCGCGGCGAAGCCCGCGAGCGCGAAGCTGCCGCGGTGGATGCCGGGGAAGAAATCAGCATGGAAGAAGTGCTGGGTGCGGGAACGCACAAGAAGCCGGTGGTGGCGGCGGAAGAAGCCGAGCTGCCGAAGGTGGAGAGCCAGACGGTATAACGAGTCCCGAGTCGCGAGTGCCGAGAAAAAACCGGGATTGAAAATCAGACCCGCGCGGGTCGTCCGGCGCGGGTCGAAGTTTATAGAGAGCAAGTTTCAGGTTTCAGGTTTCCAGTTCCGAAGGTGCCTGGGACGAGAATGAACGTGGATCGCTGGAACTGGAAACCAGAAACTAATTTATGAGCACTACTATGACGAATATTTCAGCGGCACAGGTAAAAGAGCTCCGCGAGAAAACCGGAGCTCCTATGATGGATTGCAAGCAGGCCCTCACCGAAGCCAAAGGTGATATGGAGCAGGCGGTCGTCGTGCTGCGAAAGAAGGGCGTTTCGGTGGCGGCGAAGAAGGCGGCACGCGTGACCAGCGAAGGCTCGGTGACCAGCTACATCCACGCGGGCGGCAAGATTGGTGTGCTCGTCGAAGTCAATTGCGAGAGCGATTTTGTGGCGCGCACGGAGGACTTCAAGGAACTGGTGCACGACATTGCCATGCACATTGCGGCCAGCGATCCGCGGTACGTGCGCAAGGAAGATGTAACGCCTGAGGCTTTCGCCCGCGAGAAGGAAATTTTCCTGGCACAGGCTGTGGCTTCCGGCAAGCCGCCGAACATCGCGGAAAAGATGGTGGCGGGCAAGATGGAAAAGTTTTACGAAGAAGTCTGCCTGCTGGAGCAGCCCTTCATCAAGGACCAGACCATCTCGATCGCGCAGCTGATTGCGGCGAAGATTGGCAAGCTGGGTGAGAACATCGCGGTGCGGCGTTTCGCGCGCTTCAAGGTGGGCGACGCGGGCGAGACTATCGCTGTTACGAAACCGACAGAGCCGAAAGGCGAGTGATTCAGGGGCGCCCAGTGGGCGCCCTTTTTTTGTGCCGCGGACTACCGAATGAACAAGCCTGTTTTCAGACGCATCCTGTTGAAACTCTCCGGTGAGGCGCTGGCCGCGGACCAGGGCTTTGGCGTGGATACGAAACGTATTCATGAGATCGCCGCGGAGCTGGCTGATGTTCACAAGCTGGGCATCCAGATCGCGATCGTGGTGGGCGGCGGCAATTTTTTCCGCGGCGTGGCGGAACAGGCTAAGGACATGGACCGGGTTTCCGCCGATCACATGGGCATGCTGGCCACGGTGATCAACGCCCTGGCGCTCCAGGACGCGCTGGAGAAGCAGAAGGTCTATACCCGCGTGCAATCGGCGATTGAGATGAATCAGGTAGCGGAGCCATTTATCCGGCGGCGGGCGATTCGCCATCTGGAAAAAGGGCGGGTCGTGATTTTTGCAGGCGGAACCGGCAACCCTTACTTTTCGACCGATACGGCGGCCTCGCTGCGCGCCATGGAGATCAAAGCTGACGCGATTCTGAAAGCCACCAAAGTCGACGGCATTTACGACGCCGACCCCATGCTGGTGAAGGACGCGAAAAAGTTCAACACCATCACTTATATGGAAGTCCTGCAGAAGGGACTGAAAGTGATGGATTCGACTGCCATCAGCCTGTGCAAAGATAATAATCTTCCTATCTTCATCTTCAGTTTGAACGATCACGGAAATATTCGGCGCGTCGTGACCGGGGAGAAGATTGGGTCCATGGTTAGCGCGTAGAGGAATGCAGAAGTAAGAAGTCAGAGTGCAGAATTGAACGGCGCATCGGAGCCGGTTTTACTTCTGCAATCTGACTTCTTCCTTCTGCATTCTGCCATTTGCCGGTTTATAATTCAGCGTTTTGATGATTGATGATTGACGTTTTACGGAGTTGACCCCATGGCCCCTGCCACAATGGCCGCGATCCCCGGCCTCAAAGAAACGTACGTACAGCTGAAAACCCGCATGGACAAAGCGGTGGAAGATTTTCGCAAGGCGATGGCGGCCACGCGGACCGGGCGCGCCTCGGTGCACATGCTGGACAGCGTAAGCGTGGATTACTACGGCTCGCAGATGCCGCTGAACCAGATCGCGCAGGTACACGCGCCGGAACCGCAGATGATTACGGTGCAGCCGTTCGATCAGTCGCAGGTGGGGGCGATCGAGAAAGCGATCCGTTCCGCCGAGCTAGGGCTGAATCCGATGAACGACGGCAAGCTGATTCGCGTGCCGGTGCCCGCGCTGACGGCGGAGCGCCGCCAGGAAATGGTGAAACATTTGCACCGGGTGCTGGAGGAGCATCGCACCGCGGTGCGCAACATCCGCCGCGACGGCAACGACGCGATCAAGAAGGCGCTGAAAGATAAGAAGATCAGCGAGGATGAAGAGAAACGTTCTCTCGACGAGATACAGAAGCTCACCGACGACGAAATCAAGAAGATGGAAGACATGAGCAAGGCCAAAGAAAAGGAAGTTCTGGAACTGAAGTAAAGCTGTCAGCTCTCAGCTGTCAGCCAAGACACAGCGAGCTAACTGGAAATTTCATCGTCACTGCGGCTGGAAATGGGCGCCGTTAAAGACTTTCCGGCTCCCGGAAGTTCATGCCCCAAAAGCCTCTTCTCGCCGGGGCCCTTCTAACTCATTCAAAGACAAGGTGATAAACCCGGACGCGCAGGCCGGAGTGTCGCAGGTAATATGTCCGATGGTTACGCGACATTCTGCAAGTGGGCGTGTTTCCATATCCGTGAGACGAATAGTTCGCTTCCCAATAATTCCTCACCCGGAGTTTGCCATGAAAAGATTTCTTGCGTTGACCGTTGCAGCGCTGCTCGCGGCCATCATGCTTGGTTGCGCGTCGGGCAGTCACAACACTCTTACGACGGGAGCGCAGCCTGGTAACGTCTTCGTTACTGGTGAAGACGCGCCCCTGCCCTCGGTTGTGGGCTTTGACGTCACTATTAACTCCATCACGCTGAACGGCACGAGCGATTCGCCGGAGGTGGTTTCGACGCCGACTACGGTGGACTTTGCACGGCTGATCGGCCTGCGCTCGCCACTCGCGTTCAGCGCTGTCCCGGCCGACACTTACAACAGCGCGACTTTTGTGCTGACGAATCCGGTTATTTCGTTTGTGGACTTGACGCAGAATCCGCCGGCGTTGAGCACGATCAACGGCACGCTGCCTCAGTCTCCTACTTATTCGCTGACGGTGAATTTCCCGACGCCGATGGTGGTGGGAAGCAACGGGCTGGCCGGCCTGAAGATGGAATTCGACATCCGGCAGTCTCTGGCTGTGAATGGCTCGGGACAAGTCACCGGCGTGGTGAATCCGGTCATCTTTGTGAAGGCAACGCATGCCAGCGATCCTGACGGACAAATTACCGATCTGACGGGTGGGCTGGTTAGGGTCGCCGCTGCCAGCAACTCATTCGTGATCCAAGGTCCCTACGGCCGCCAGCTGACGGTCGATGTCAACAACGGCACGACGTTCAACAGCGGCTGGAGCATCAACAATCTCGCGGCTCCGGCGATTGTCTCAGTTGAGGGAGCATTCCAGGGGGATGGCAGCCTGATGGCCAGCGGAGTGGAAGTGATCACGACCGCACAGTCTTTTGTATCGGGCCGCGTGCTTGCCTTCACCGTCAACGGATCGAACCAGGTGCAGCAAGTCACGATGTGGGTGGGGGAGACGGGCGCGGACATGGTCAGCGACGTGGACACCATCCAGACGTTCGACGTAGGCGCGGTCACCGATTACGAAATCTGCTTCCTCGATGGCCCGCTGACCGGAGCGTTGTTCAATAATACGACGCTCGAAATCGGGCAGAGAATTTTCATCGGCGGAAGTTTCGTGAATCCCACGTTCACTCCGCAGATGATTTCGCTGCGCCGCCAGGGTGCCTACGGCATGCTCGTGCCTGGGACAGTCACGGTCACGAATGCGCCCAACGGCGGGAGCTTTGAGCTCTCGAACAATGGTTTGCTGGGCTACGCTGCCAACGGCCCGGTCACGATCAATACGGGGAATCTGACCTTCTTCTTTGACCTGAACGGGTTGAGCGCGCTGGCCGCCGACACCACTCCGGTGCCGGTCATCGTGCGCGGTCTGTTCCTGAAAGACCCCATCAGCGGCAATCCGGAATTCTTTGCCGGCTTTGTCGCTGACCCGCCGCTGGCGCAGTAGTTGGGAAGTCAAGCTTGAACATCGGGCGGCCGCGAGGCCGCCCGTATTTTTCTGCTGGAGGCGAGATGTCGACTCGCCCTGAGTCGCGGTAGATCTAAACCAGCACAGGTTCTACTTCAATCCAGTCACTACGTACGCGTTCGACAGGATCTGTACGTAGATGTAGGCATAGGCGGCGCCGTCACTGGAGAAATGAGGCGCACCCGTGTCCGTGACTCCCGCGCCCACTCCGGCTCCGAAGGTTTTCCAGAGTTCCATTTTTCCAGTCGCCGTATCCACCTTGAAAACCTTGGCAATCTGCTCGGGGCGGCTGGAGGCTACATACACCGATTTCCCATCGGGAGACCAACCCGTAACGTAGTACCGCGAGTCGAGTAACGGGATAAGCCGCATGCCGCCGTTGCCTTCCAGCGGCCAGATTCCCCATTTCCCATCGGGGCCAAGAACCGTAGCGCTACTGCCGTCGGGCGAGAGATTCACGCCGGCAACGCCCTCTGGAGTAATAGGCTTGGAGTCGCCGGTGCTCAGATCGATCAGGTAGTCGCGGCGGCCGTGACTGGCTTCAATTCCCGAGGCCAGCAGGCGTTTGCCGTCCAGCAGAAAGCGAACATCACTGTAGCTCACGGAATCATGCGTAAGCGGCCTGGATTCGCCGGCTCCGGTCGGCACCAGTATGAGCGGTCCACCTTTCGCCGCTTTTGTGATCACCCATTTTGCGTCGGGCGAGATGGCGTGGGCGTCTCCCTCGCCAATGCGTGCTGGAGGGGTGCCATCGGTATCGCGCAGGAAGACCGTGTAGTTCGCCCCGCCACCATTGCCTTCTTCTTCGAACACGATCTTGTGGCCGTCGCGGCTGATATCGCGCAGGATCGACCATCCGAACCATCCCAGTTCGTGCTCTTCTTTTCCACCCGGCGCCATACCGCGGATTCCAATGCGTTGCTGATGCGTGATGACTAGCGCGGTTCCATTCCGCATATCCTGCAGCCAAACGCCGCCGGGAACATTGGTGATGGGGCGCAGTTTGCCGGAGAGGGTCACGGCCATGGGGTTCAGGGCACTCCCAATCGTAGAGGCGGTAAACCAGATCTCGTTGCCTGCGGGAGACCAGAGAATACCCTGCATGGATTCCCAGCCTTGGGACAGTTTCTTTTCTTGCCCGTTGCCGTCGGCCGCGATAACGGCCACGGACCCTTCGTCGTCGCCGCCGGGGTTTTCATGGTCGGCGAAGGCGATCCATTTGCCGTCCGGCGAAATCTTGGGGTGGCTGATCCAGTTGATGCTGTCGAGCAGAACTTTGCCAACCGGATATTCGAGGCGCCAGTGACTGTTTTCGGGAACGTAGCGGACAACCGCCATGGCGTCGCCGCTTGCAGACCAGTCCGCGTCCTGCACATTCTCGAGCACTTCGCGCGGGGTTCCGCCGCTCAGCGGCACCCGCGCCAGTGTGCCGCTGCGGGCGTAGCCACCATAGCGCACGGTGTTGAGTCGAATCGCGAGCTCTCCGCTCTTCGAGATCGCTAGCAGCTCGGCATCTTTCAGGTTCAGTTCGCGCGCGCCCGGATCGTCCATGCGCGACATATAGAGTTGATCTTCACCGCCGTCCCAGGATGCGCTGTAGACTACGCTGCCGTCGGGAGTGAAGCGCGCGTTGCCGATGGAACCGGTGCGAAACGTGATCTGTTTGTACTCGGCCAGAGGCGCAACGCCAGTGCTCCGGCCCAGCCACCAACCGAGACCGAGCATGACCGCCGCGATCGCGAGGCCGGACGCGAGCGCGATGAGTAGTCCGCGGTGCGATCGCGCCCCGGCAGTCGCCGCAACCTTGACCGTGGCGCTGGAGAGTCCGGAAAGATGTTCCAGGTCAAACGCAATGTCGCTGGCGGAATGGAAGCGCGACTCGGGATTTTTCTCCAGGCAGTGCTGCACGATGCGTTCCAGCGCCGGAGACACGTTGCGGCCGGTTTCGCTCAGGTCCGGAGGATCTTCTTTCAGGATGGCGCTCATCGTATCGGCGGCGGTGTCACGGTGGAACGCGCGCTTGCCTGAGAGCATTTCGTAGAGAATAGCGCCGAAGCTGAATATGTCAGAGCGCGGATCGACGGCGGCGCCGCGCACCTGCTCGGGCGACATGTAGCCGGCCGTCCCCATTACCACACCGGCCTCGGTGCCCTGGGTCATGGTTGGCAAGGAAGTGTGGATGCCGGGCTCGGGCTGGGTCAGTTTGGCGAGCCCGAAATCCAAAATCTTGACGCGGCCGTCTTTGGTGACGAATAGATTGTCGGGCTTGAGGTCGCGATGGATGATTCCTTTTTCGTGGGCCGCGGCCAATCCATGTGCGACTTGCAGGGCGTAGTCCAGAGTCTTGCGCAGCGCGAGTGAGCCGCCGCGCAGCCGATCCCGCAGGGTTTCGCCCTCAAGCAATTCGGAGACTACATAGGGTGAACCTTCGCTCGTGCCAATATCGAAGACCGCCAGAATGTTGGGATGGTTCAGGGCAGCGGTGGCGAGAGCTTCCTGCTCGAAGCGGCGCAAGCGGTCGGCGTCGAGAGAAAACGCCTGCGGCAAAACCTTGATCGCCACTTCCCGTTTGAGGCGAGAGTCGCGGGCGCGATAAACCTCGCCCATGCCTCCCGCGCCCAACAACGAGAGAATTTCATACGGCCCGAGTTTAGTTCCTGGGGTCAGGTTCATCGTTCATCCGTGGGCAAGAGTATCATCCCCGGCGGTGAAGCGGACAGGTGGACGGGTTTTGAGTAGTGGCTGAATTTTGAATTTGTTTGCGCACTTTGCGGCATTTCTTCGCGCTCTTCGCGGTTAAAAGTCTTTTCGTTCGCACAGGACAAGAGCCTTTAACCGCAAAGATCGCAAAGGAAAACCGCAAAGTACGCGAAGAAATTCAAATTGAGCCACCACCGGTTTTGACGCCAGCGCGCGTTCCTTCCGGGAAGCCACGTATAATCATCCGACTGCCCGCTCAGGCGCGTGGTATCTCGGAACCGCATATCTCGAATAATGATAAAGTGGGGGAGTCTTCAACCATCGGGGCGAAATCGCCTTAAAAGCGCGGGTCGATGGCGCCGTGGAGCCCGGAGTCGTTTCGGCGCGGCTCAATCGGGCAAAAATATCCCAATTTTCCAGAGCATCGATGCCATGACTTCAGAAAAACTTGCCGACGTGGGCAACTCGGCCACGGTTTATTCCGTCTTGGTTGATGTAGAGTGATCCAGGCCATCCTCATCGAGCAACCGCGGGCTTGACCCGGAAGTTGGACTTTAAGTTCGACCGAGAAAGTTCGACCCAGAAAGTCGGACCCATAAAGACAATAAAGAGTTGCGGCTTGGACGGTTGTCAGTGCGCTACCGTATAATGGCAGTTTTCCTACATCCCACGGTCTGAGGTCGTAGCGATTCAGCTTCGCATTCATTCGGAGAGTTCTTTTGTGCCCAGACAGGGGCGCACACGGTGCGCCGTTGCGGCGTCATCTCCTTCATTTCCACGGTCTTGGCTCGGTTTGACCATCCGCTCGACGGCGCGATGGACCGCCGCGCTGGCGCTCGTGACCCTGCTCCTGTCAGCGTCCCTGACCTGGGCGCAAACCGACGTGATCTCCGAGATCATTCCCCAGGGCAACCGCCGCATCCCCTCCGAAACCATCAAAGCTCGCATTTTTACCAAGCCCGGAGACATTTACGACGCCGCCAGCCTGGAGCGCGACTTTAACTCCCTGTGGAATACGGGATATTTCGAGGATATCAAGTTCCTGCGCGAGCAGACCCCCAAGGGCTGGCGCATCATCGTGCAGGTAAAGGAAAAGCCGACCATCCGCGAGATCCTCTACGTGGGCAACAGTTCAGTTTCCCAAAGTGACATTCTCGATCGTTTCAAGCTGGACAAAGTCGGCCTCTCGGTGGAAAGTCAGTACGACCCCACGCGCATCAAGAAGGCGGAAGTTTCCATCAAGAACCTGCTCTCGGAACACGGGCGCCAATTTTCCACCATCCGCAGCGAAATACGCCTGATTCCTCCGGCCGCCGTTGGTCTCACATTTGTAATCAAAGAAGGCCCGAAGGTGAAAGTCGGCAAAATTACGTTCGTAGGCAACAAGAACGTCAAGTCGCGCATCTTGCGCGCGGCTATGAAGAACCTGAAGCCGATTGGAATTCCACACTCCATTTTCCTCGAAAACATTTTCTCCAAAACCTACGATGCCACCAAGCTCGAAGAAGACACGGAGCGGGTGCGCAACGAGTACCAGAATCGCGGTTATTTCAAGGTCATCGTCAACGAGCCGAAAACGCAAATGCACGATACCGGCCACAAAGGGTTTCACATCCCTTTGCTGCAATCCGGGCCGGGTAAAGCAGTGGACCTGACCATGCCGATCGAGGAAGGCGATAAATACCGGCTGGGCAAAATCACGTTCAAGAACAACAAAGCCATCACCAACGTCAATATTCTGCGAGCCCAGTTCCCCATCAAGGACGGCGACATCTTCAGCCGCGAGAAGGTCAGCAAGGGAATCGAAAACCTGCGTAAAGCTTACGGCACGGCCGGCTACATCAACTTCACGTCGATACCGGGAACAACCTTCGACGACGACAAGAAGCTGATCTTTTTGGACATTGACGTCGATGAAGGAAAGCAGTTCTACGTCCGCCGCATCGAGTTCCAGGGCAATACAACCACGCGCGACAAAGTGATCCGGCGCGAAATGGTGCTGGAAGAAGGCGGCGTCTACAACTCGCGCCTGTGGGAACTCAGCCTGCAGCGGCTGAACCAGCTTTCTTATTTCGACCAGTTGAAGCCGGAAGACCCCAACATCACCGACAAGCGCCTGGACGAAAAGAACGGACTGGTCGATCTGACCCTGAAGGTGCATGAAAAAGGCAAGAACAGCATCGGCTTGAACGGAGGCGTCAGCGGACTGGAAGGCGCGTTCGTGGGACTGAACTATGCCACGAATAACTTCCTCGGACTGGGCGAGACCGTGCAGGTACAGATCAGCCTGGGAAATCTGGCGCGCAGCGCCCTGTTCGGCTTCACCCAGCCTTACATGTTTGACCGTCCGCTGCAGCTGGGCGTGAGCGTATTCGCCAACAAGACCAGCTTCAACCAGGCTCGGCAAATTTCGGTCTTCAGCGGCCAGAATCTGAACCTGCCCAACGCCATTCTGCAGAACCTGCAGAACTATTCGCAATCCAGCGCGGGGCTCACCACTTCATTGAGTTATCCCCTGCACAGCCGTTCGTTCAAGCGGCTCGGGATTACTTACTCGCTCGATCGCTCCACCCTGCTGGCCCTGAGCACGGCATCCAAAAGCCTGTTCGAGTACATCGCGTTCCGCGGCATTTCCGGCCCCAATGCGTTGTCGGGAATCATTACCAGCAAGATCTTCCCCAACTTCTCGATCAATTCGCTCGACAGCGGCCTTTTCCCGCACAGAGGCCAACAGATGACCGTGGGCGCGGAGATCGCGGGCATCGGCGGCACCGTACGCTCGGTGCGTCCCATCATCCAATACACCCACTGGACGCCGGTGCAGAAACGCCGCAACACCATCGGCTTCCGCGTGCAGGGTTCGTTTATCAGCGGCTTCAGCGGCCTGGTTCCACCGCCCTTCCAGCGCTTCTACATGGGCGGCGAAAACGATATTCGCGGTTTCGACATTCGCTCCGTCTCCCCGGTGGCTTTCCTGCCCAGCGCCAACTCGATCATTCTGCGAGACCGGTCGAATGTGCCGCAGCCCGCCAATCCCAACTATCCGTGCGTACCCGGGAATGCAACCCTCGGCGTTCCCACCAACTGCTGGACTGTTCCCATTCCAGTGGACCAGATTGTCTTCCCTGGCGGCGATCTCAGCCTGGTCACTAATCTCGAGTACCGCATCACCATCGCAGGACCGGTAGCGATTGCTCCGTTCGTCGATACCGGCATGGACCCCATCATCCGGCGCTCCCAGCTGCAGATTGCTGCGCAGCAGTACTCCGCCGTGATCAGCACACCGTTCGGATGCCCCCAACTGGATGCTGGCTACAACTGCACCGGGCAGGCGATCCTGAGCCCGGCGCCGTCGCGGGATTTGCAGGTTCTGGAGTCGACCGTCTGGCGCCCCAGGATGTCCACCGGCCTCGAGTTGCAGGTTTTCATGCCAGTGGTCAACGCGCCCTTCCGCTTCTACTGGGCCTATAACCCGGTGCGGCTCAATGACGAGGCCAACTCGCCCATTCCGATCACGCGCAGCATGTTCCCTCCCGGCGCCGCCGGAGACTACACCTACGGCCAGGCCAAATTCACCTATTCTCCCAACTTCCTGTTGCGGGAGCCGCGCAAGACTTTCCGCTTCACGGTCGCGACCACGTTTTGAGGAGTGGTGCCGGGTTATGGCAACTGCCGCTGGGTTTGACGGCGTACAACCGCGGTCACTATAATGTTTGAGGTTCACGTCAGGGCAGACTCGTTCGGGTGGACGTCACGCCCGCAGCTTCGACGTGTGACGCTTGGCAATCTAGTGCGCCTTTTGCGACGGCGGCCGTTACAGCAGCGGAGACCTCTTTTCAGTGCGGCCCAGCGTTTGCGTAAGCGAAATATCACTTAGAAAAACAGAGGAGTTCATTTCCGGAGCTATGCTCTCCTGAGCCATGTCCAGATGCATCATGTTCGAATGAAGCGGGTTCGAATGAATATGTCCGATGCAGGCAGGTTCGAGGGAGTCAGGTTCCAAGGAGTTCAAGCGATCCAATGACAAGCAAGTTTCTGCGCCCAATCCTGGCCGTTGCGGCTCTCTTCGTGATTTCTGCAATCGCCCAAACCAGCACCGCCGCCCCCATGGGCGCATCCACTCCCGCCTCCGCGTCACCCGTGGCTACCGGCACCGGCACCAAGGTCGGGACCATCAACATCGAGCAAGCCATCGTGCTCACCAACGAAGGCCATCGCGATTTTGACGAGCTCGCCAAGAAGCTCGAACCCAAGCGCACCCAGCTCACCAGCCAGAGCGACGAACTCGAAGCCCTGAAGAAGCAGCTCACCACCCAGGGCGACAAGCTCAGTCCAGAGGCGCTGGAAACCCTGCGCAAGCAGATCGAAACCAAACAGAAATCGCTGGAGCGCGCGGGCCAGGACTACCAGGAGGATGTGGGCAATCAGCAAAATGACATTGCCCAGCGCATTCTGCAGAAGATGGCTCCCATGATCGTGAAGTATGCGCAGGACAACGCCTTCGGCATGATCGTGGATACTTCCAAGCCCTGGCCGCAAAGCCCGGTTCTGTGGTACGACGGCCAGAAGATCGACGTCACCCAGCCCGTTGTGGAGGCTTACAACGCGCAATCGACCGTGCCTCCGCCTGCGTCGGCGGCGAAGCCGCCTGCCAAGCCTGCTGGAGCCGCTACTACTCCGAGGGCGCCAGCTCCCAAGCCAGCCAACCCTTCGAATTAATTTTTCGAACGACACCTCTGGTGTCGAAAATGTTCCCGAAGGCCGCGTTCCACGCGGCCTTTTTTCTTTTCCCCAGCCCTGCCCGAGCACGCTCCCGCGGTGTCCATAGAAGCAAGCGAGCTCTAATGGACGCCACAGGAGGACACCATGTTTGAGAATCGCATGTCCGGAGAAACTGGGTTCTGCCAGGGGCTCGGTGAAGAAATGCTCAACGCAAGCATGTTTACGGGGAGCCTGCTGCAGGCTTCCCCCGATCAGCGCTTGCGCCGCAGTTGGACCACGCTGAGTTCGTTCGGACTGCAAGCCCTCGCCATGGGCCTGTTGCTGCTCTTGCCGCTGGTGAGGCCCGATCACATCCCGCTTCTGCACCGGCTAGCCACGCCCGTCAGCCTGGGTGCGCCCGTGCCTGACGCTCCGCCGATGCGCGCGCGCACCGGGTCGGCAACGCCCTCGCCCAGCAATGTGCTGAACACTCATGTGCTGGAGCCAACGCGAATTCCAATCGGCGTGACGCAGATCAACGAAGATAATCCGCCGCAGCCATTTGGCGTCCTCGGCACAGGAGCCCCAACGGGCGCCGGACCCGGCGTTCTCAACGGAATCCCCTCCCTCGACGGCACTGGAACCAGGCCCGTCCTTGCCACGCCACCCGCTCCTGCCCATCCGGTCCGCGTCTCTCACATGGACCCGGGCAGTCTCATCTACCAAGTGCAGCCCGTGTATCCTCCGCTGGCGAGAGCTGCGCGTGTCGAGGGACCGGTCGTCATGGCCGCACTCATCAGCAAAGACGGCACCATCGAAAATCTGCGCGTGGTCACCGGACGCCCCATGCTGATTCGCTCCGCAGTCGAAGCCGTCAGCAAGTGGCGCTACCGCCCCTACATCCTGAACAGCGAACCCGTCGAAGTGGAGACGCAGATCACCGTAAACTTCTTGCTAGCGGCTCATTAAGCGGTGCGGTTTGTGTAGCGCGGGCACTCTTGCCCGCGCACTGCCGACGCTACCACACCTCATGTGGGGACAGCCGCCTCGACCGTCCGATCGAGCGAAGCTCGACCCTTTACTCACAAGTCCGAATCGGCGAACGGGACAGCAACAATCTGGAATTCGTCTTCGTACAACACATAACCCGGCCGGGTCGTCTTGATCATGCGAACATGCACGTCATTGTGCCCCAATAGCACCATGATTTCTCGCATTCGGCGGATGTGTTCCTGCGCTGAATCTTTGAACCACGAGATTCCGTTCTGCCTTTTGCGGTAGTAAGGAGGCTTGGCAGAAGTGAACCTCTTTGGTTTCTCCAGATTGTTATTGAACCAGTCACGAATTTCTTGAAGAAGCGACTCCTCGGCGTGCGACAGGGAGCCGCTATCTCGCAGCTTACGCGCGGCATGAAAAATGCCGAGCTCCTGATGAGATTCGTCGTCCAGTTCGGCAGTGACGAAACGAAGAAACATAACTTAACACCGAGTTTGCCTCCGTAATCTAAATCCCCAGCGCCTTCTGAATCTCCCCCGCAATCCCCGCAGCCAGCGCCAGCATCTTCTCCTCGGACTCCGCCTCCACCATCACCCGCGCCAGCGCTTCGGTCCCCGAATAACGCACCACGACGCGACCGTTCCCATCCAACTCTTTCTCAGCAGCGTCAATCGCCTCCTGCACCGCGGGCACCTGCGCGAACGGAATCTTCTCCCGCACCCGCACATTCTGAATTTTCTGCGGAAACACTTTCAGGTCGCCCACCAAATCCGCCAGCGATCTTCCGCTCCGCACAATAATGTCCGCCAGCCGCAGCGCCGTCAGCAAGCCATCGCCGGTGGTCGCGTCGCCGTCGCGAAAAATAATATGCCCCGACTGCTCGCCGCCCAGCACCGCTCCCGTCTTCAACATTTCTTCCAGCACATACTTGTCGCCCACATTCGCCCGCAACATGCGAATGCCCGATTTTTTCAGCGCAATCTCGAGGCCCATATTCGACATGGTGGTGGCAACCACCAGATCGCCTGTTAATTTGCCCCGCGTGTGCAGATCGCGAGCAGCGGCCAGAATCACGCCATCGCCATTCACTACGCGTCCGCTGGCGTCACAGAACAAAGCCCGATCGGCATCGCCGTCAAACGTTACGCCCAGATCAAATTTTCCTGCGGCCTCCGCTACCGTTTTCCCCAGCGTCTCCGGATGCAGCGCCCCGCACTTTTCATTAATATTTCTGCCATCGGGCGCAATGTGAATGTACGTAGCCTGAATCCCGATCCTGCGAAATAGTTCCGGAGCCTCCGCCGTCGCCGCCCCGTTGGCACAATCCACCAGGACGCGCAGCCCGCTCAAATCCGACGCGACGTTTCCCACCAGCGATCCCACATAAGCGTGCCGGAGCTCGGCTTCGCCCGGCAGACACGGCCCCGGAATCTTCTGCGCGGTTTCGTCGGCGACGCGCGGATTCTGCAACAACGCAAAAATGTCCTTCTCGATCGCCAGCTCGCGCTCGTCGGTAAGCTTGAACCCGTCGCCAGAAAAAACTTTGATCCCGTTGTCCGTCCACGGATTGTGCGATGCCGAAATCACCACGCCCGCGGCAAATCCGCGCGAGCGCGCCAGATAAGCAATCCCCGGAGTCGTAATCACTCCCGCGCTATGCACGTCGACGCCCACGGCTCCCAGTCCCTCGGCGACGCGGTCGGCAATCCATCCGCTCGATTCGCGCGTGTCCTGCCCGATCACGGCCTGCGCTCTGCGTGTATTACGCACCAAATCGTGCCCCAACGCGCGCCCGATCAGATAAGTGCTTTCCAGGGTCAGCGGAAATTCCCCCGCTACGCCCCGAATCCCGTCTGTCCCAAATAGTTGCCGTGTTTGGCCCATAAAATTTAAGAGGAAGTTAACTTCACATCATAAAAGCGACGACCGACACTGGATGATATACCGAGGACGATATAGGAGTGGGATTACGAGAGAACAATTACGGCCTGCCTGAGAAATTCCTCTGCGAGCTAGTGCTCCGAGGAACCAGACACCGCTTCCATAATCACCGTCACGTGAATCGAAGTTGGCTGCACCACCTGCACCAGCGGATCGGCCACATACACATTCGTCGTAAAGGTCTGACGGATTCTGGTTCCGGAAGCATCCACCGGATCGGTTGTGGCCGAGTCCACCCGCTCCACGTGGTGTCGCGGCCCGGTGATCGTGATCCGCTCCGGATCCACTTCCACCTTGGCGATCTGCAGGCCGGCTATGAATGTCCCCGTCACTCGCGGATGAATCTCCACCTCTCGCGTCAGCCGCGTGTCGAATGCCAGATGCACCTGGCTCGGCACCACCTGCACCACCTCCACATCCTGCGGGCGGCGAATCTCCTGCGCCGTCAAATCAAACGTGCGTTCTCCCGGCTTGGCATCGCGCAAGTCGAGTTCGGCATGCACGTCGGTCGCTCGCAACTGCCGGATAAATCGCCCCGGCCCGCGCACCCGAATCTGTGCCTCGGGAATTAGCTCAGAGCTAATCTCGATATTGTCACCCACATGCAGAAACTCAATCGGCACCCGGATCGAGACCTCCGCCACCGGATCGCGCGCAATCGCCAGCCACAGCCCGGTCGCCAGCAGCAGCGACAACACTTTCAGCCCGAGATTGTGCAGCACGTAGCGCTTGAAAAAACTGATCAAGGCTCAGGCTCCGTTTCCGAAAGCGATTCCTTCTCTGACTTCGTGCCCGCAGCCTGCAACGGCGAATCCAGCGCCGCGTCCGATTCTTCTTCCTGCGCAATCACCGTCGGCAGCGTCACCGGAGACATATACCTTCGCAGCTCCCCGCCCAGCCGCTCGCGCAGCTGGTCCACCGTAAGGTCGCGCTCGATTTTGCCTCCGATCGCTAAACTGATCGCTCCTGTCTCTTCGGAAACGATCACCGCGATCGCATCCGTTTCTTCCGTGATCCCGATCCCGGCGCGGTGGCGTGTTCCCATTTGCGTCGAAAGCATGGGATTCATCGACAGCGGCAGGAAGCACGCCGCCGCCGCGATGCGGTCTTTCTGCACGATCACCGCGCCATCATGCAGCGGAGCGCTCGGCCGAAAGATCGTCGCGAGCAGATCGTAGGAAAGCCGCGCATCCAGCGGCACGCCGCTCTCCACGTGCGTGCGCAATCCAATCTCGCGCTCAATCACAATCAGCGCGCCCGTCTGGTGCTGTGAAAACAGATTCGCGGCCAGAACAATATCGTCGTAAGAATCGCCGTCCGCCGACGATCCCCGAAAACTCAGCCGCCGCCCCAGATCGGCCAGTACGTGCCGTATCTCCGACTGAAACACCACGATGAGCGCGAAGATCACATACGGCAACAACCGGCTTACCAGCCAGTTCAGCGTGGTCAGTTCACCAATCCGCGCCAGGTAAAACGTGAGCGCAACCACCGCCACGCCCGCCAGCATGGGCGCAGCCCGCGTCCCGCGGATCATCACCAGCACCTGGTAGATGATGATGGCCACCAGCAGAATGTCGAGCGCCACCGACACTCTCGACCACGAGGTCAGAAATTGCGTCACTCGGAGTGCTTCTCCTGATCAAACTGTGGGCCCGAAAGTCTTAATTGTAATGCAGCGAGCTATTCCTGCTTCTTCGTCACCCTTTTTTCGTCACTCTCGCCGAAATCTCCCCGCGCGCCAGCCGCGCCGAAATTTCCTGCCCGACTTCTGTGCCGCTGGCATCTTTCAGCAACTTCCCCGAAGCATCAAACACCAGCGCATACCCACGCTCCAGAACGGCCAGCGGCGAAAGCGATTCCAGCCCCGTCGTCAGCCGCTCCACTCGCGTCCGGTGTAGCAACAACACGTTGCGCATCGCCCCCGCTAGCGCGGCTACCCCCGAGCCCAGCCCTACCCGCATACTGGCCAGGACCGCCCCCAAGTCATAATGCCGCACCGCCGCCGCCACCATCTCCCAGCGCCGCCGCATCTGCTCCAGCAACCGCCGTTCTCCGCGCTCCAGCCGATACGTGAGATCGTCCAGCTTCTGCTGCCGCTGCCGGAGCGCTCCCATGATCCCGCCGAAAGCTCCGTGCTGCGCCAGTTCCGTCAGTGCTTGCCTGCCCATCAGCAAGCGGTAGCGCACCGCGCGTTCCAACCGCTCGTGCAACGCCGCAGCCTGATCCTCCACTCCCTGCCGCGACCGGATCACCAGCTCCGCTGCCGCCGAAGGCGTCGGCGCCCGGAGGTCCGCAACGAAATCCACAATCGTGAAATCCGTTTCGTGCCCCACCGCCGAAATCACCGGAATCTCCGAAGCCGCCACCGTCCGCGCCAGCCCCTCATCATTAAACGCCGCCAAGTCTTCCGCCGACCCTCCGCCGCGCGCCACCACAATCACCTCAACCCTTCGCTCGGGATTCACGCCTCTCTCGCGGTTAAAGTGCCGTACCCCCGCCGCCACTTCCGCGGCCGCTGCTTCACCCTGCACCTGCGCCGGATAAATCACCACATTCACCGTGTGATGCCGCCGCTGCAAGATGTTGAGGATGTCGCGCAGCGCCGCCGCCTGTGGAGAAGTCACAATCCCCACCCGCGCCGGAAGCGCCGGCACCGCTTTCTTTCGCTCCGCCGCGAACAGGCCTTCGGCCTCCAGCTTGGCCTTCAGTTGCTCGAACGCAATCTGCAGGGCCCCCGCGCCTTTAGGCTCGATATACTCCGCCGAAATCTGCAACTCGCCGCGGGCTTCATACACCGTAACCCGCCCGCGCACCACCACCTGCATTCCGTCCGCCGGACGAAACCTCAGCAACTTCGCCGACGATTGGAACATCACCACCCGAATCTGCGCGCTGCCGTCCTTCAGCGTGAAATAAAGATGCCCCGAATCCGGCGCCCGGAAATTCGAAATCTCCCCTTCCACCCACGCATCCGAATACTCCCGCTCCAAATGAGTTCGCACCGCCGCGACCAGCTCGCGCACGGCCCAAACCCGCCGTTCGGGCGGCCGAAAACTGAACCCCATCTGATCAGGGAAAGAAGACATCCAGCGCAGTGTACCGCACTGCCGTGGTGTCTTGATGTGGGAGGGGAATGGGTGGTGCTTACGCGTGTTGCAGGGCTTTGAGCAAGTACGATAACACTAGCGATTTCATCCCGAACGCGCCGAAGACGGGTGAGGGACCCCTGTGTCAGCGTGCATTAACACTGCGGTAAACAGGATCGCCACCGAAGTATGCAGCGGGGTGCTCGCCCTACCACCGCCAAGGGCTGCTCCCTGCTTTCGTGTTTTTCGAAAGGTGGTTCTAGTCCTTCACCAGCCAAGCCAAAGCTTCCTCGCGGGTCCTGAAAACGGGAAACTCGCGGCGGGAAAAGCCGCTTAGGGTCTCACAAAAGCCCTGCGGAAACTTCTCCCATCGCGCCCACGCGGATTTCCTGACATGATGCTTGTCAAAGACGGCGGTCTCTTCCATGACCCGCATAGCTTCTGGGTCAAAAGATGTTCCCGTAAAATCGGTAAGAATCAACACCGACCCAAGCGGACGGGGAATCACAAGCTTGGGAACTGCCCGGAAAATCTTTTCGACCTCGGCTGCCGAACAATGCGACACGTCGATGAGAAGAATTTGCTTAGCCTGATGGCTGATGAACCGAAGGCGGTCGTCTAGAAGCTGACCGGAAGCGGCGTGCTCCTTGGCGCGGGACGCATCATAAACCGCAGCCAGCCGCGCTCGCTCGTCATCCCGCGGAAGTGTTGAGTGGGGTGTCACTGCTTATAGGCTACGCCCCAATCGATGCCCGCGAACGCACGATTGGTCAATGACCCCAACCGGGCAGGACGTGCCCGTAGTCATCCTTGCGGGGTCGGTGGTTCATCCCTGCCCAACGCGGGCCAGCGCGATCAAGCTCCAGACCGTGTTCGCCGCCAGCAGTCCGATGACGGCGGCAGTTACCAGTGAACGGTAGCGTGTCTCCATAAGATCGGCGAGCACGCCGGCCACGAAGAGAAACAGAAACGGCACAGCGGCAAGAAGAAATCCTGCGCCGCCGAGGTGCGGATGCGACATCCCCAGCACCAGAAAGAGCAGCGTCACCGAGAGTGGCGCGGTGTTGCCGAAATAACGTGTGCGCGGCCACGCGGCATACGTCACCAGCGCCGCGGGAACGGCCAACACAAATGCCGGACACGCGCGTCCCAGTTGCGCCGCAACTTGACGGTAGACTCCCGGGATGGCAAAAGCTCGCCAGGTCGCTCCCCAGAACACGGCGTGGCGCATGCTTTCGGCGAATGCGTGCGGATGAAAAAAATACGCCGCAAACAGCAACACAAAACCAACGGCACACGCTGCCAGCCAGATGACCACTCCCGCCTGCCGCCGCACCGGCGCCACGTAGAGCAGAAACGCCAGCGCTACCGGCACGACTACGATCATCGAGAACTGCGAACCGGTTGCAATGGCCAACGACACTCCCAGCAGAACGATGCGCCGCCAGTTCCACAGCACCACCTCGCGTGGCGCGTAGAGCGTATGCGCCACCGCGATCGCCGTGAAGATCGCGCCGAAAGCTCCCCATGCCGCGACGATTTCTGGTTCCGTATGCCAGACCGCGCTGGCCTGAATCATGGCCGGCGAGAAGCAGTAGAGCGCGAGCGCGACGAACCCGCCGTGGTTGCCGCAGAGCCGCCGCGCCACGTACCACAACGACGCGCCCAGCAGCACGCCGCACGCCAGAAACGGCAAGCGGGTAAGCCACCCCCAGTACGAGAAAGAATCTGAATTCCACCAGCGCTCCGGCATTGCCAGCAGCGGAGCGGCTGACACGAGCGGAAGCAGCGGCGACCGCTCGGTGTCGTAGTCGTCTTTCCTGTTGGAGACCTCTGACAGATGTGTGGCCGGCGCCTCCTGCGCGTCGAGATAGGGCGCACCGGCGATCCCGTGACCATGCCACTGCGACCAGCCTGCGGCGATGCGCCCGCCCTCGGATTCTTCCGCGCCATTTTTTATTTGCGATTGCGAGTTCCACTGCACGCGCCACTGCGATTTCACCAGCCAGCTCGCCTGGGTGAGGAATGCCACGAGCAGCAGCCCAGCCAGGAACTGGGGGCGTCCGAAACGCTCGCGTGTGAAATATCCGTTCACAAGGAAACCGAGTGTTTTACCATGACCCAGCCCCTCTGCGGGGAAACTTCTTTGGCGGACGAGATCACAGCAACGAAGGCCAAGGTCGCGGCTGACTCCGGCGAACCGTCCAGCGGATCAGCCGGCGAATCCAGTCGCGGCCCTTCAGTTGACGGCGCGGCTGGGCCAAGCTTCGCCGCGGCGACGCAACCTTCCTACGCGCGCACGCTTTTCTTTTTCCACGACGGTGGCCGCGACGGCGACCGCGACAGCCTGCGCGCGGGCTGGGGATTCGCATTCTACGCGCTGACGTTTTATCTGCTGCAGCGAGTTGCGGGCGACCTGGTCGGGACTTGGAATCTGGGCGCGCTGCGGGCGGCGACGGCGCTGGAGTTCGCATTCTTTGTGGCGGCGGCAATTCCCGCGCTGCTGCTGGCGCGGATCGAGCATCGCCGCTGGGGCGTGTACGGATTGCCCGTGCGACAGGCGTTTGGCAAGTTCTTTTGGGTGGGAGCGGCTTGGGGCTTCGCCGGGATCACTCTGCTGCTCGTGGCTCTGCGTGGTTTGCACGTTTTTAATTTCGGCCACGTCGTGCTGCATGGCGCGCGTATCGCGAAGTTCGGCGCGTTCTGGGCGGGAACGTTTCTGCTGGTGGGGTTTTATGAAGAGTTTCTGTTCCGCGGCTACTCGCTGTTCACGCTGGCGCGCGGCATCGGATTTTGGCCGGCGGCAATCGCGCTCTCGGCTACATTTGGCCTGATCCACCTCGGCAACGGAGGCGAAGACTGGCGCGGCGCGCTGGCGGCGGCGGTGATTGGATTTTTCTTCTGCCTCACGGTGCGGCGCACGGGGTCACTGTGGTTTGCCGTGGGGTTTCATGCGGCGTGGGATTGGGGCGAGAGTTTTTTTTATTCCGTTCCCGACAGCGGGAGTGTTTCCCCGGGGCATCTGCTGAGTTCGTCGTTCCACGGCGCGACGTGGCTGACAGGAGGATTGGTGGGACCGGAGGGCAGCGTGATGTGTTTCGTGGTGATGGCGGCAGTGTGGGCGGTGTTTGCGCGGATGTATCCGGCAGCGGTTCGCACACACGCGTCATTGACGCTGCCGGCGACAGCAGCTTCCTCGTCGCTGCGCTCCTCGGAATGACAGACTTTCTTTGAGGATGCTGGCTGCCGCTCCCGGTTTGGGACTCTGCTCACAATGAGCCGGCCTGCTTCTTCTCCTAATATTCGCCTCAGCCTATACTGCTTGCATGACCCCGGACGCTGATCTGCTCGCGCCTGATCTGCTCGCGCCGCTGCGCAGCTACTGGGGATACAGCTCGTTCCGGCCTTTGCAGGAGCGCATCGTGCGCAGCCTGCTGGCCGGGCGCGACACTTGCGTGGTCATGCCGACCGGCGGCGGCAAATCACTTTGCTACCAGTTGCCAGCGGTGGTTTCCGGGCGCACTGCGGTGGTGGTTTCTCCGCTGATCGCGTTGATGCAGGATCAAGCGGCGCAGCTGGCTCAGATGGGAATTCCGGCGGCGGTGCTCAACAGCACGCTCAATGACCAGCAGCAGTCGAGCGTGGTCAAGCAGGCGCGCGATGGAGCCTACCGGCTGCTCTATCTTTCTCCGGAGCGGCTGGCGCGCGGCGATACCATCGGATGGCTCCAGAAAGTTCCCATTGCGTTCTTCGCCATCGATGAGGCCCACTGCATTTCCGAGTGGGGACACGAATTCCGTCCCGAATACCGGCAGTTGAACCGGCTGCGCGGGCACTTTCCCGATCATCCCATCGCGGCGTTCACGGCCAGCGCGACGCAGCATGTCCGGCATGACATTCTGGCGCAACTCCAGTTGCGCTCTCCGGATAAATATATTGCCAGCTTTCACCGGACGAACCTGTCCTACATTGTCCGCGAATGTAATGCGGTCGAGCAGCCGGCGATGCTGGTGAATGCTCTCCACACCTACACCGAGGGCAGTGTGATTGTCTACGCGCCCACCATCAACAAGGTGGAGGAGACGGTCGACTTTCTGGAAGACCAGGGCCTGCCGGCGGCGGCGTATCACGGCAAGATGGATTCGACTTCACGCAAGCGCAACCAGGAACGCTGGATGTCGGACGAAGTGCGTGTGCTGGTGGGGACGATCGCGTTCGGCCTGGGCATCAATAAGGCGACGGTGCGGGCGGTGATCCATCTGGCGCTGCCGAAATCGATTGAGCAGTATTACCAGGAAGCGGGCCGCGCCGGGCGCGACGGCAAGCCCGCGGATTGCGTAATGCTGTGGCAGAAAGCGGACGCGGGGCTGCTGGGATTTTTTGCCAACCAGATTCTCGATTCGGCCGAGCGGGATCGCGCGTGGCAGCGTTATCACGTGATCCGCGCGTTTGTGGAATCGAATCGCTGCCGCCACCGGCAGATTTGCACGCATTTTGGGGAGACTCCGAAGTGGGAGTCTTGCGGAGCGTGCGATGTGTGCGGGACTTCGCCGGCGTGGCTGGCAAAGGTTTTTGCTCCGGACCCGAGGAAGCGGCAACGGTTTGCCGCGACGCAGCCGGCGGCTCCTCGGCCAGTCGCAAGTTCGGCGAAGCCTTTGTCTCCGGCATTGTCACTGTCGCAGGCCGAAGCACCGGTCAGTGTCGAGGAAGAGGACTTGCGCGAGTATCTCCGAGAGTGGCGGCGCACGACTGCGAAGGAGCAAGGCGTTCCTGCTTACGTGGTGTTGCACGATTCTTCGCTCGAAGAGATCAGCCGCGTGCGGCCAAAGGTTATCGCGGAGCTTCTGCAAATTACGGGAATCGGCGAGCGCAAGGCGGCGGCGTTCGGACAGCAGATTCTCGATGCGCTGTTGCGATTCGGCGAAGGAGCCCGCGCTGCGGAACCGCCGCCGAAAAAGACAGCCCCCGCGTTAGAAACGCTGAGCCTTCTGGCCGCGGGGAAAAGTTTCGAGGAGATTGCGCAGATTCGCGGGCGGCAAGTTGCGACTGTGGTGAATGCAGTGGCGAATCTGGTGGAGAGCGGGCTGCTGGAATTTCAGCAGGCGTGGATTGACCCGACCCGGCAATCGGTAATTGAGGCAGCCTGCGGGCAGCTGGGGTTGGAACGGTTGAAGCCCCTGAAAGACGCGTTGCCGCCGGAGATCACGTTTGATGAGATCCGGCTGGTGGTGGCGCGGTTGCGGCGGGAGCAGGATGGGAAGAAGGATGCGGTTTCGGCCTAGGGCTGCCGGTGTGGGGCGGGCACTCTTGCCCACCCGCTTTTGACTTTGCTGGCCTGACCTCCGGCTTTTCGGGACTGTGGCGCCAAGCTTCGCCGCCGGTTTCTACGGCAGCAGGCCGAAGGCGCCCACTCCCGTGGTGGTGCCGACGTAGACTTTACCGTTAGCGATGGTGGGCGTGATGTATTTGTTGCCAGCTCCGAATTGATCGCGGCCTCCGGAGGCCTGGTTGCTGTTGTAAATCTCGACTAAAGTTTTGGCGTTGAATGCGTGCAGGACCGCGGGATTCGTGTTCTCAGACGCCCACACGATGGCATCGCTGCCGTCGTTCGCAGAGATGCTGGGCGTGGCGCCCGGATAGCCAAAAGCGTGACTGGTTTGGGCGATCGGGCTCGTCAACAGCCTGGCGCTCTTGAATTCGAACTCAAGAATCGGCTGGCCTACAGGACCGTAATAGAGCCTGCCGTCGAAGTACGCGGGCATGGACCAGACTCCGCCGGGCAGGGCTCCAGCGAGCTCCTGGTACATCTTGTTGGTGGAATTGAATCCGCTCATGCCGTTGCGGTTTACCACGTAGAGGTTGGAATCCTTGCCCGCGCCCACCGCGAGATCCCAGATATTTCCCTGAGCGTCTTTCATCGCGGGCAAGAGCAGCGCTCCGCCGGAGCCGAGATCGGTGTCGGAGCCATTTTCGTTTTCCTGGTTGAACATCTCAAAGTAATCGGCGACGGCAAGTCCGCCCTTGGTGTTGAGCTTGAGGAACGCGTTGCCGTAGTCGCCCTCGCTGGGAAAGCCGCCGGCGTTGAGCGTGGTGTCGAAGTAGCCGTTGGCGTCGAGGAAATAAATGTTGCTCTCGGAGTCCGCGGTCAAGCCGGCGCCGGCGCCCCAGATCGCCCCTTCGTTGCCATTCGGAGTTACGTTCAGCACCGTGGTCTGGGCAAGCGTGGAGGCGCTGTATCCCATAATCCAGCCGGTGTAGGGACGGTCGTCACAGTGCGAGGCCCACGCCAGGTAAACCGTATTGTTCAGAAAGAGCAAGCCCGACCGCTCTTTGTAAGCCGCCGGGTCGAAAATCACAAAGCCATTGGCGCTGTTGTCCCCAGTGCCGGGGTATGTGGCGGCGATGTCGACGGGACCGTTGTGCAGTTCGTTGCCGGTGGCCGCGTCCAGCGCGTGCAAGCGCTGGTGATAATTTCCGGAACTGTCCTTGGACATCGCCACGAGATAGATGACGCCATTCGAATTCTTGGGGCGGTTAATGACTGGCGTGGAGGTGATGCCGATCTCGGGACTGACCTGGCCGCAGCCGCGATCGTCAGAGGGCGTCTCGCCGGACTTGAGCGCGGTCACCTGCCAGACGGGCGCGCCAGTGTCCGCGTCGAAGGCATAGGCGCTGTCGTGTTCGCTGACCACGATGAGCAGGTTATGCGTTCCGCTGGCGGTGGAGACAGCGTGCAGGTAAAGCGGTTGAGCGTCGACCAGGCCGTCAACCGTGACCGTAAATAATTTCCCGAACGTAGCCGAGTTCACGTTGGCGAGCGTGAGCATGGTTTCCTTCGAGTTGAGCCCGTTGCGGGAGTTGTCGTTGTGGTAGGTGAGGACGTCCTGTTGGGAATGAGACAGCGCCGGGGCGAGACACAGGAAGCAGGCCAGCGCGGCCAGGAGCGAGGAACGGCGGATGAAAGCGGATTGGGGAAGGATTCGCATGTTGTTTCGTCTCCCGGTTATCGTGAAAAGGTTCGTGCACGCCGGTGCCGGCGCGCCTTCGGAAAAGCGCCGATAAGATGCTCATCGTTAGAATCCAGTTGCGCCATTCGCAAAAATTTCCTGATTGGTGGCGGAACAGTGAACGCTGAGCAAAGAAACCGAACAAAGAAACTGAACAAAGAGCGTTGAGCAAAGAAGCTGGCGAAGCGGGCGATCGGTCGCGAAGTACTCTTGACTTTAAGTCTGGCAAAGTTTCTGCCCCAGCGCAAAGGGTCTTTGGTACATGGGGTGGGCGGGCGAGAAACTCACGAGGGCATGGCCAAAATCGCGGGGCGCCCAGAGAAAGTCCGGAAGAAAAACGCCCGAATAAAAAACGCTCAGTGCGCTTCTTCCGCGGCCGGAGCGGTATCGGGCGTGTCGACCTTTTGGAAAGTGTGCGGCAGGGCAGGCGGAGGCTCGAAGTCTCCCACATCTTTGCCGGAAGTAGCCGCGGTCATGAAGTTCAGCCAGATCGGGAGCGCGGCGCGGGCTCCGGTTTCTTTTGCGCCGAGCGTTCTCTTTTCGTCGAAGCCCACCCATACGCCGCAGGTCATGGCCGGGGAAAAGCCGACGAACCACGCGTCGGTAAAGTCGTTGGTGGTGCCGGTTTTTCCTGCGACCGGAAACGGGAGCTTCGAGGCCGCAACGCCGGTGCCGTGCAGCACCACTTCGCGCAACATCGAGGTCATGATGCGGGCAGTGCGCTGGCTGATGGCATCTTTCACGTCGGGAAAATCTTCCTCCAGCACGCGGCCTTCATAGTCGGTGACGCGGGTAATGTAACGCGGCGTGATGCGCACGCCATCGTTCGGGAAAACGCTGTAAGCGGAAGTTTGCTCGTACAAACTGATCTCGTCCGAACCGAGTGCCACAGAAAGATACGGCTGCAGCGGCGCCGTAATGCCGAAGCGCCGGGCATAGCTGATCACGGCGGGCATTCCGATTTTGTCGGCGAGCTTCAGCGCGGGAATGTTGCGAGACTGCGCCAGCGCGCGGCGCAGAGTGATGATGCCTTCATACTTCTCGTCGTAGTTGTGCGGAGAATAAGGTCCGTTAGAAGTGGGAAAGCTGATGGGCTCGTCGAGGACCGTGTCGTCGGGGCTGCCGCCTTCGTCGATCACCGCGGTGTAGACGTAAGGCTTGAACGACGAGCCGACCTGCCGACGGGCCTGGGTGACGCGGTCGAACTTGGAATCGTTGAAGTCGCGGCCGCCAACCATGGCGAGCACGCCGCCGGTGGCGTTGTCGAGAGCGAGCAGCGCGCCTTGTGCGCCGGAATCCTGTTCGAGGCTCACTTTTGCGGCTCCGTTCGCGCCGAGCGAAAGAATCTTGACGTAGCAGATGTCTCCGGCTTTAAGAATATTCTGCAGCTTGGCCGCGGTCCAGGCAACTTCGGCCTGGCTGAGTGCGGCGGTGTAGCGGCCGAATTTCAACGTTGCAATGCCGGGCCCCGCGGACGTGACCAGCGCGTGGATGTAGCCGTTGACTTCTGGTTCGTCGTCCCAATCGGCGTGCGCGTATTTCTCGATGGTCAGGCCCGCGGCGAGAACATTATCGAGATGTCCCTTCCACCCGTGCCGCCGTTCGTAGGCCGCGAGACCGTCGAGAACCGCCTGGTTCGCGGCTTTCTGCAGGTCTACGTCGAGCGACGTGTAAACCTTCAGGCCGCCTTCGTGAACCTGGTCGGTTCCATATTTCGATTCGAGGTAGCGGCGGATTTCCTCGACGAAATACGGCGCGAGGGAGTTAGGGTCATGGGCCAAATGCAAAACGATGGGCGCGGAACGCGCATCGGCGGCCTGTGCCGCGGTGATTTTGCCATCTTCGAGCATGGCGTTGATCACCAGGTTGCGGCGCTTCTGCGCGCGGTCGGCATGGTTGATCGGGGAATACACGATCGCGCTTTTGGGTAGGCCCGCGAGCAGCGTGGCTTCGTCAAGCGTGAGCTGCCGCGCCGGCTTGCTGAAGTAATACTCAGAAGCAGCTTCGAAACCGTAGACGCCGTGCCCAAGAAAAATCTGGTTGGCGTAGAGCGTAAAGATTTGCGGCTTGGTGAAACGGCGCTCGATCTGGATGGCAAGCATCGTCTCCTGCACCTTGCGGTGAAACGACCGGTCAGGCGAGAGAAATAGATTACGCGCCAACTGCATGGTGAGTGTGGACGCGCCCTGCACCCGCCCGCCGGATTCCACGTCGCGATAGGCCGCTCCGACGATGCGCCAGAAATTAATTCCGGAGTGAGTGTAAAAATCTTTGTCTTCGATGGAGACCAGCGCGTCGCGCAGCACCGGAGGAAAATCTTCGTAAGTGGCGACCACGCGCCGTTGCAGCGCAAACGACCCGATGACGCGGCCGTGGTCGTCATAAAGTTCGGTGATCGAACTGGGACGGTAGTTTTCGAGCGCGTCCACCTGGGGAAGATCGGTGGTGTAGACCAGCAGAAGTCCGGCCGTGGCGCCGACCAGCGCGGAGATAAGCACGAGCAGGCCGAACAGCACGCGCCCCACGAACTTGCGTCCGGCAATTTCTACCGTCGGAAGTTCGTCGTAGAGCGATTTCATGATTCGTTCGAGTCGGTGTGGATGAAGTCAGGATAGCATTTTGGAGTGCGGGCTTCGGGCTTCACTCTCGGGCTCCGGCAAATCTGAGAACGCCCGGGTCGGGCTGAGAAAGATCGAAGTGCATTTAACCGCGAAGGGCGCGAAGAAAGGCTCTGATTCGGTTTAAGCGCTGACGCCGGACTCGAAGCGATATAAAATCGCGCGCCTTGCGGCGCGAAATCGAAGTGCTCAACCTTTAAGTCTTGTCGGAGTCTTATCGGCGGACGAGCGAGTCGCCCGTCTCCACACGAGTTTCTCGCCTCACACGAAATCTTGAGCCCAGCTTACTAGCTGCTGCGGGCCTTCAAAACCTCGACGGCTTTGTTCAGCTGGTCGTCCTGAGTTTTCTTGGGCTTTTCCTGCTCGGTGGTGTCGGGCGTTGAGTCTTCATCGTCGGGGCCGGCGTTATCTTCGTCATCGGCGACCACAACATTGGGAGTGACGGCGGTGTCTTGAATGGCTTTGCCGCTGGGCGAGTAATACTTGGCCACGGAAAGAATCAGCGCTCCGCCATCGGGCAGATCAAAGGTCTTCTCTATCGAGCCGTCGCCGAAAGTTTTCTCGCCGACTACATCGCCGCGGGCATTTTCGAGAATCGCGGAAGCTACAATCTCGGCCGCTCCGGCAGTGCCTCGATTCACCAGCACGACGACGGGAAGGTTAGTTATGGCCTTGGCAGGATCGGCGTTGTAGGCCTGCCGCGGAACTTTTTGGCCCTGCAGGTAAGTGATGGTGCCGTGATTCAGGAAAAGATTAGCGACGGCGATGCCTTCGCTCTCTTCCCCGGCCGAGGTGTAGCGCAGGTCAAGGAGAATTTTCTTCGCGCCGGATTTTTCCAGCGACTTGATCTTCGACGCAATTTCCTGAGCCTTGCCCTTGGTCAGCGCGTCGACTTTGATGTAGCCGATTTCATCCGGCATGATTTTGTCGGTGATCGGCGGAACGCTGACGATGTCGCGCGTAATCGTAACCTTCTGCGGCTCGGCGCGGCGGGCCCGCACCACGGACACATTCACCGTGGAGCCCGGTACTCCGGCCAGCATGCTGCGAATTTCCGGCAGCGACATTTCGCGCGTGCTCTGGTTCTCGATCGATTCAAAAATGTCAGTCGGCTCAATGCCGGCTTTCTCGGCAGGCGACCCTGGCAGCACGGAAACCACGGCAGCATAGCCAAAACGTTTCGAGATGGTTGCGCCGATTTCTCCCTTGGTTTCGGCCTTGTGCGCCCTGTAGGCCTTGTAGGCTTCGGGCGTCATGTAGCTGGAGTTCGGGTCGAGCGATTCCAAAAGTCCGTGCAGGGCGCCGTCGGTCACCTTGGGAATGTTCGGTTCCTCGACGTACTCGCTGTGCACGCGCGACAGAACTTCGCTGTAAACCTGCAACTGGCGGTAAGCGCCGTCGTTCGAAGAGGCGTGCACTCCGCCCAGTGAACCGACAACTACAAACAGCAGGACGGCGAAAGAAGTAACAAGAACCGCGGCCTTCGTTTTCATGGACATCAGATTTTTTCGTTTCCCGGCAGGAATCGACTTCGGAGGAACTGCAAGCATTATATATCTTTAGATGCCGATTTCGATCGCCAAGGTGCCCGCCTTGTGTCTTCAGTAACTTAGAACGCACTTGTGTAGGGCGGGCACTCTTGCCCGCCGCATTTGATCAGATGAGCCAAAAGTGGATCGGTGATCGCGGAATAGAGAGGCGAGCCGATTCGCGAACATAACAAAAGACTTGCAACGTTGCGCGGACAAAAAAGTTTCACCGCAGGGGCACAGAGGATCACAGGGTAAGGCCGAGTACATCGTCGCAGCTTACGAACCTGGCTTGAAGCTCAGCGTGAGCAGGGTTTGGGCAGACGCGGGACGTCCGTTCATCAGGTAAGGCCTGAAGCGCCACTGCTTTACAGCGTCGATCGCCGTGCGGGCAAAAGCCAGCGAGCCTTGAATGAACTTCGCGTCCTGCACGGTGCCGTCGCGGCCGATCAACACTTGCAGAGTTACGGTGCCAGACTGTCCGCGAGCCGACGGAGGGTACACGGGCGTGGCCTGTTGGAGCAGCAGACCGCGAGCGGTGGTCTCGGGCAGGTTCACCGGCTCGATCGAGGGCATTGCGGCTTCTGGCGGCTTGTTGCCGCTGGCGTCGGGAGTCATCTGCGCCATCCCAGATTTCAGGCTGGACGGGATTCCGTTGAGATTCGGAGTGGAGGCCGCCGGGACGGAAACGTTAGACACCGGCTGAACCACCGGCGCGGATTGAGTTGTCTGAGCCGCTGGCGTCGGGATTGCGGCCGTTGGCGTCGCCGCCGATGGAATGGGGCGGAATGGATCGGCGGGCGCGTTGGCTGCCTGCGTCGTCGCGTTCTGCACGGGGCCGGGTGCGGGCGTCGTCGATTGCGGCTGCGGCGTCGCGTTATTCGCGGGGCTCGCTGAAGTCTGATTCTGCTGCGCTGGATTTTGCACGGCTGGATTTTGTGGAGATTGATTTTGCGCAGCCTGGCCGTCCGCCGTTTGACCGGCAGCAACCTGATTTGCCTGGATCTGGTTTGCCTGAACCTGGTTTGGATCTGTCTGCGCTGGGGCGCCACTGGCTGGGGTGGCGTTGGCCTGCGCCGCAGCGGGGTCAGCGTTTGAGGTCCCGTTCGCTGGCGGTTTTATGGTTGGGTCGACTACGGGCAACACGCGAATCTGCGAGGGGTCGGTGTTCGCGTCCGGAATATTCTCGGCGACCGGTAGTTTATATTCGTCGCCGGCACGCCCGAAACTCTCATGCGCCTGGGGTGACGGCGCTGTAGGGGCGGGCTGCGGGTTGAGCCAGCTGTGTCCTGCGCGGGTGATCTTGCCCACGGCGAGCTTCGCGTCTTTTTCAACCACGGCCTGCGGCACGGTGAAATACGCAACCGCGGCGGCGACAATCACGGCCCCGGCGATTGCCAGTTTCTTGAGCCATGGGCGCGGCGCGGAGGGTTCTTTCTCGGAGCCGGTTTTTTCTCCCGAGATGTAGGCGAACAGCGCCGCTTCTTCGCGTTGCTGGGAATCGGCGTGCTGCAGGGCGGAGCTCAGAGAATCAGAACGCGCCTCAGCCGGTTCCACCGCTGCTTCCGGATTCTCCTGGGCATGCTCGCCTCGGCTGAAGGATGACGGCTGGTCATAACCGACCAACTGGGCTTTCTCCGGCGGCGGCGGTGTTGGTTCCGGCTGTGCCTCCTCGGCGGGCATCGATTTGGCTCGAGATTTCAGGTACCAGGCCAGACCGCGCGGCTCATCGTCCGGCAGATCCGGGGTTGGGGCCGGTGCGGGCGCCGCGGCCGCGAACTGCGCCGGCGTGTTTTTGGATTGTGCTACCGGCCCGGAAATCAGCTCCAGATCTTTAAGCGGATCGATTTGGGCCGCGGCAGCCTGGTCCAGCGATTTCTGTACGTCCGAAGACTCGGTGTCGAATTGCGTGCCGGGGAGCGATCCCGAGGGCTGCAGGAATTCCCCGTGATGCAGAGTGCTTTGCACCTCCATGGGGAGCATCGCAGACGCAACGTTCGCAGCCGCGGAACTGGCCGCCGCGGCGGCAGCGGCTGCCTGTGCGGGCGCCTCGAGCTTCGAGCGCAGAAGATCGCGGGCCGTAGCCAGCGTGTCCTTCACCTGGTTGACGATCAGCGGCTTGCGCAGAACTGAGTTAGCGCCGGCCTGCAGCGCCGTGGGAACGCTGGCGTCGTCGCTCACAATCGCCAGCGTTAAGGGGCGGTCGGCGGGTTTGCGCTGGCGCGCCGTGTTGAGCAGGAAGCCGGCTTCGGGCTGGCTGCTCCAATCGATAATGACAATCTGAAATGGCCGTGCCGTCACTTTCTCCACGGCTTCAACCGCCTGGATGCAGGATTCTCCTTCGATCTCGAGTTCGGTCAAGACCTGGCCGATCATCCGGAGAGTTTCCTCATCCGGGGAAAACAGGAGGCAACGAAGGGGCATACGCCTCAAGATTAGGAGCGGCAGTAACTAACGGCAAGATTACCGTGGTGGATTACTGTGCCTCGTCGTGACACCGGGAGTACATGTACCTCGGATACTTGGTTCGGACCTGGGCGTCGCAATCTCGGCTTCGGGCATCAGCTTTCGGGCTTCGGCAAAACGGCTCATTCATCGGTGGGCATCGGCAAGCAACCGTCTCGTGCAACATCGCAAAAGTATAGGGTCGACGCGGAAGCCCGAAAGCCGAAGCCCGAAGCCCGACACGCCGGACCTCGGACCTCATCCTTCGGGTGCGCTAGAATGCGAGGTCGCATCGGCGATGGAAACGCAGCCGGCGGCGGGCGCAGGCATGAGCATGCAGGAATACAACTATTGGCTGACCACCGTGGATATGCCGCGGGCTGGGGCTTTACCTCTGCCGGAGAGCGTGGACGTTGCCGTGATCGGCGCCGGCTTCACCGGGCTTTCGGCGGCGCGCACGTTGGCGAAGCGTGGCGCGAAAGTCGCGGTGCTGGAGTCGGAAACCATCGGCTGGGGCGCCAGTTCGCGCAATGGCGGCATGGTGCTGACCGGGATGAAGCTAGGCGTGAACCAGCTGATCTCGATGTATGGGCGGGAACTGACACAGCGCATGTATGCCGCGTCGCTGGCTACGATTGATTGCGTCGAACAGATTGTGCGCGAAGAGGGAATCGAGTGCGACTTCTCGCGCAGCGGACATCTGGAGGTCGCCTGCAAGCAAAAACATTTTGACGACTATGCGCGACAGGCGGAAGTGATCGCGCGCGAATTCAATCACGAGCTGCGCGTGGTGCAGCGGCAGGAGTTGAGCGCGGAGATTGGATCGAACATTTATTTCGGCGGCATGGTGGATGAAGTGAGCGCGGGTTTGAATCCGGCGCGCTACGTGGCGGGGCTGGCACGCGCGGCGATGACAGCGGGAGCGGAGATTTTCGAGCATGCCCGCGTCGAGAGCCTGCAACGCGAGTCGCGGCAGGGCGAGGCAGGATGGAGGCTGACCACGTCGCGAGGCGCGTTGTGGGCGCACGATGTTTTCGTCGGAACCAGCGGATACACGGGGCGCGCGACTCCGGCGCTGCAGAAGAAAATCATCCCCATCGGGTCGTTCATTATTACGACCGAAGTCTTGCCGGAGAAACTGGCTCGCGAACTCAGCCCACGCAACCGCATGATCTACGATTCGAAGAATTACCTCTACTACTACCGGCTCACGCCCGACGACCGTATGCTGTTCGGCGGACGCGCCGCGTTTTTTCCGGAAAACGACCAGACCGTTCGCCGCAGCGCCGAGATTCTGCGCCGCGGCATGATCGATGTTTATCCTCAGCTGAGCGACGCAAAGGTGGAATACGTCTGGGGAGGCACGCTCGACTTCGCCTTCGACATCATGCCCCACGCCGGGCAGATCGACGGCATGTATTACGCCGTCGGCTACGCCGGACACGGCGTGGCCATGGCCACGTATCAGGGCCAGAAGATGGCGGAACTGATCGCAGGAGACAGGACCGCCGGAGAAACGGTCGCGGGAGAAAAGACCGCAGGCGACAAGCCGGAGAATCCGTTTGTGGGCATCCCGTTCCCCGGCGCGCCGCTGGGGCTCTACAACGGGCGGCCGTGGTTCCTGCCGTTCGCGGGGGCGTGGTACAAGTTTCTGGATTGGGTGAGCTGAGGTTGCATGAGTTGGTTTCAAAACAGCCCGTTCGCCAGCGACGAGGATGCGGCTGCGCATATGGTCGCTTTGGTGGCCGCACAAGCAGAGAAGTCAGGAACCCCATTGAGCGACGAGGAGCGAAGGATGCTTCTCGACGACGCGATACCCGCGGATGCGATGCCCAGGAACGTTGCGTCGGAAGAATTAGACGCAAGGGTAAGAAGACTGATCGAGCAAACATTCGATGGCGAGAATGACCCAGATGATCCCAAGACCCTAGGAAACTCATTGCAATGGGCAGGGGACAGACAATACCCGAGGATCGTGGCACTCACCGAAGATGTTATCCGTTCACGACGCGAGAGATTTACTCGGGGAAAAGGAAGAAGATGGATCGTCGATCGGATTCAACTCGTCGGGTGTGGCGTTGTGGCAGTGATTCTCATGATGCTGTTTGCAGCTTTCCTTGGTTGGCTATTCGAACACAAGTAATGATTGACGCTATTCGGATATCCTGAACGGGTTTCGAATGGTCAACCGATGATCAACGACCTGACCATCCTGCATATCTTCCGAGTACAAAATCGTGCACTTCGCTTCCAGGGCTGAGGCGACTATCAGAGCGTCGTAAATTTTATAGCCATATTTTTCGGCGATCGCTAACGCCTCTTTGTGAGTACCAAGCGTGATTGGGAGCGGGTCGGGGCAGAGCGCCTTGATGCTCTCTAAGGCGAGACCAATCTCAATCCACGGCATCCTGGTCTTCCTCCGCGCCACCGCGGCGAACTCGCTCAAGACCTGCACGCTGACCGTTCCGCCTTCGGCGACCAATTCTTCAGCGTGGTCGGAGCGCGGATCATCCTGGACGATGGCGTACACAAAGACGTTCGTGTCGAAAAACACCCTATCGCTCATCGCTCATGCGCTTCCTCGCGATCGAAAACGAATCCGGGAGGAAAAGGACGCCGCAGTTTACGCAATGTCTCCAAGGCGCGTTGACGACTCTGGTCGCGCCCGATTTCGAAGGCGCGGCTCCCGGCGACCCGAATCTCGATATCGTCGCCTTCCTTCAACTCGAGCGCTTCGACAACCGCTGCGGGCAGACGGATCGCCAGGCTGTTTCCCCACTTCGAGACTTGCATGGATCCCCTCCGTTTTCTCGCTAAGATATACATTTATGATTGTATATCTAGTGCCTGCGGAACGCAATGATTCCGTACACCACCGGCCCTAGCACGATTCCCACGGCGCCGCCGATTGTGCCGAAGCGGTCGCTGCCTAGCAGCGCTACCAGGGCCATCACCACGGGCGCGGCAACGACATAGAACAATCCCAGGCGGCCGCCGGGAATCACGAAGACGCGAGGCATTTCGGGACGAGTGCGGCGCAGCTTCCAGGCCGACAGCACCGTCAACACTGTGGTGGCCGAGCGCAGCCAGATGTAGATCGAGATCAGCTGCGTCAGCTTATGCTGCGCGAGGATGCCGTAGATGACGGCCGAGATTACGATCGCCAGCCACGGTGTGCCGCAGCGCGAATGCTTGCGGGTGAGGGCGGCGGGAAGGTATCCGTCTTCGGCCATGGCGAAGGGCATGCGGGTGGTGGTGAGGACTGTGCTGTTGAGCAGCGCCACGTTGCCGACCATGGCGGCTAGCGTCATCCATGTTCCGAGCCATGATGCGCCGAGCCAGGCGTGGCCGCCGATCAATCCGCCGATGTGCTGGGCGGCGTCCGAGAAATAGCCGGTGTGCCACTTCTGCCAGTCGCCGCCGGCGGCCAGGCCGGCCAGCGTGGGCAGAAAATATGTGGCGATCGAGAGCGGCACCACGAGCGCCAGGGCTCGCGGATAGCTGCGCTGCGGGTTGTCCACTTCTTCGGCGACTGTCGAGAGCTGTTCGTATCCGGAGTAGAGCCACAGGCCCAGCGCCAGTCCCACGCCGAAGACTTTGAAGGGCGGCTGGTGCGGCGGCACGAATGGGGCAAACGGATTGTGCCGCCAGTGGGCAAGGCCGATCACCACCATCGCCATTACCGGCAGAAAAATGAAAATCTCGAGCGCGGTCGCGACCTGGCCCACCACCTGGATGCCGCGCACGTTGATCCAGGTGATGACCGCGATCAATGCCAGCGAGACGAGGTAATGTTTCCATCCGGTGAGCGACGGAAAGTAGTAGACGAGATAGTCGGTGAAGAGAACGGCATAGGCTCCGCCGAGCAGGAACGATGCGGACCAGTTCCACCATCCGGCGAGGAATCCCCAGAGGTCGCCGAACGCGGCGCGGGTCCAGCGGTAGAAGCCGCCCTCGACCGGCATGGCGGTGGTCAGCTCAGCGGAAACCAGCGACACCGGAATGCACCAGAAAAACGGCAGCACCAGCAGGTAGAGCAGCGTGAGCCCCGGCCCTGAGGTGGTGACCATGTCTTCGAGTCCGAAGGGGCCCCCCGTGGTGTAGGAGAACATGACGAAGACGAGGTAGAAGAGGCTGGCCTTGCGGAGTGCGGAGGATTTGGTGGGAGTCGTCACGAGGGAGGATTTCAGATTTCAGATTGAAAACCAAGGCGTGTTGTTCAATCTGAAATCTAAAATCTAAAATCTCCTTACGCCGCCAGCGTCCCGGTCAGCGCGCCTTCCAGCCCGAGTAGCTTACGCTTTACGTCCAGCCCGCCGCCGTAGCCGCAGAGCGTTCCATCGGACGCGATCACGCGATGGCACGGAACCACAATCGCGACCGGGTTGCGGTTGTTGGCCATGCCGACGGCGCGAAAGGCGTTGGGCTTGCCCACGGCGCGGGCGATGTCGGCGTAGGAGCGGGTTTCGCCATAGGGAATGGCCAGCAGCGCGCGCCAGCAGGCGAGTTGGAAGTCGGTGCCGCGGAGATCGAGCGGAAAAGTGAACTCGCGGCGACTGCCGGAAAAGTACTCGTCCAGCTGCTTGGCGTATGGTTTTAAGAGGTCAGGAGCTTCCTCGAAGGCGAACTTTGCGCGCTCGGCTTGCCGGGTCGCCTCGCGGCGGAGATCGCGGGGATTGGGCCGGATCGACTGTTGCCCGGGCATGCGTAGGTCAAATTCCAGGGCCACCAGTCCTCTATGGGACGCGGCCAGAAAAAGCGGGCCCGCGGCAGATGTAACCGTCGTAGAATGAAGCGTTTCCATAGAATCCAGTGGAAGCGCCGGCGTCACTTTCCCGGCTTGCCAGACCACAATATCATGCCTGGCAACAACAGTTGGCGTGGTTTTGGCTTCTACAAAAGTTGACAGAATGGGGTTTTTGCTCCAGAGTGTTCCCGTTCGTTGGCTTGAGGCGAATTGAATTTGAAAAAAGCTGTCTGCATCCTGATTGCGGTCGTGCTGGCGCCGGTGGTGCTGGTGAGCGTGGTGGCGTTTGCCGCGGGCGACTGGCATCCGATTGGCGAGACTGGAGCAGGAGACCGGGTGTCGGTGAGTTCGCTGCGGGTGCGCAAGAATCTGCGGACCGCGTGGGTGCGGGTGGAGTACAAGGAACCGGTCGAACTTCCTCAGGGTGGTCCGTTCGTCGAGATGCGCGCGCGGGTGCGGTTCAACTGCGGGAACGGTGGCGAGGTTTCGACTGCGGAATGGTTCTACTCGCGCGATCACAGCGGGAAGTTTGTAGTCAGCAAGAAGGCCACTCGCGACGACGGGTTTGGAGCAATTCCCGAGGGCGGCTTCGGCGATATGGCCAGCCAGTACGTTTGCGGGCAGAAGTGAATACCGGCCTCCGGATTTCCACAAGCATGACACCTCAGTAACTGCTGAACCACTTCCTCGCACTTCGATTTCCGCTTATGCTGAATCTAGAAATCAGCCGCAGCTTGCGGCGGAGTTTTCCTACCTCTGGTTATGGATTCACTGCGAATTTATGGGTTGGTTGCGGCGGGGGTCGTCCTGGCGGGCGGGGCGTATGGGCTGTTGCGGCGCAAGTCGAAGACGGCGGACGATATTGAACGCGAGCGCCGGACATGGCTGAACGGCGTGGGCCGCATTACCGACGGCACCGTGATTGACGTTCAGGAGCTCGACCTTGAGAGCAGCCCGCGACCGGCCACGATGCTGATTTACAAATACGACGTGGCCGGGGTTTCCTATGAATGCTCGCAGGATGTGACTTATCTGCGGCATTGGGTGAATCTGCAGTCGTGCCGGCTGGGGCTGCCGACTTCGGTGAAATACGATCCGCAGAATCCTGGCAACTCGCTGGTGGTGTCGGAAACGTGGATGGGGCTGCGGCAGTAAGCGTCACTTGGGTCCCGGCCGTTTTGGTGACGTTGACACTGCCTCAGTGCGGAGGGTAGCGTAGGGATTTGCCCACCCAACCCCTGATCGGGAGGCGATTCATGGCGTCTAAGTTGTTCCTGGCGACTGTAGTTGTGTGCCTGGCAGTTAGTGCGGCCCGGGCGCAGGACCCCACCAAGGTTGAGCCCAAGCATTACAAGCTGGACTTTGAGAATGAGCGGGTGCAGGTGGTGTCGGTGCACTACGGGCCGCATGAGAAGTCGGTTCTCCACGATCATCCTGGGGGCGTGGTGGTGAGCCTGACGGATGCGCATCTTCGCTTTACCGACGAAAATGGAAAAGTGCGCGAGGTTTACGCCAAAGCCGGCGAAGCGCGATGGTATGCGCCCTTCAAACATCGGGTAGAAAATCTGGGCGATACTGTCTACGATGCCGTCTACATCGGGATCAAGGGCAAGCTCGCCGCGTCGGTGGGCGCGGACGGTTCGGTGGTGGCGACGGATGCGGAGACGCAGAAAATCCTGGCTGAATATCTTGCGGCTGTCGCTAAGCGGTAGCAGGACTGCGACCACGGGGGCTGAAGACCTTGATCGTTGCGAATCGCTGACGCGGCCCCTTCGACAATGCAGAATGATTTCAGATTGTAGATTTCAAGATTGCAGATTTAAGGCGAAGCGTCCTGGTTTCAATCTGAAATCTGAAATCTTCAATCTGAAATTCCGGTGATCTGTAATCTGAAGTCCCGCGTCAGGTTACCTTTTTCATCTGCTGTCCAGGCCCTGCACGGCGTGCCATCGCCTTCCGTGTAAGATAAAGCTTCGCACTTTCCATTTCTGATTTCTTAATTTCTGACTCCCGAGGAAGGTTATGGCGCACGACGTTTTCTGTGTGAAACTGAAAAAAGAATTGCCGGGGCTGGACGAGCCTCCGTTCGACAACGACCTGGGGCGCAAGATCTACGCCAATGTCTCGAAACCCGCCTGGCAGATGTGGACGGAGCACTGCAAGATGCTGCTCAATGAATACCGCCTGAATCCGGCGCGCCGCGAGGATCAGGAAGTGATCGTCAAGCAACTGGAGCAGTTCTTTTTCGGGGAGGGATCGGCGTTGCCGAAGGAGTACGTGCCGCCGCCGAAGTAGTGCTCTTGCTTTCTTGCCGAGTGCAATCGCCCATGCCGCGGAGCTCGTTGTCTCATAAAATCTCGGCTGTTGGATGCGAGTGCGGACCTCAGAGGCTAAAGCCTGGTTATGGAGAGCCTCAAGCGGCACGGCTGAAGCCGTGCCCTTCCCGAGCCAAGCCATCCCGATCCCCTGCCTGAATCCCACTCAAGCCCCAGTTACTTCCGCAGTTACCTTGTGCACCAATTTTGATGCACATTTCATCACCCCTTAACATTGCTTTGGTACAACCGAAGCATGGATCTGCATGGCTACAACACGCTGATCCTCTCTGACCTGCACCTGGGTGCAGAGACCAGCCACGCGCGCGAAGCCACTCGCGTGCTCAAGCAGAATCGCTTCCAGCGGCTGATTCTTCTGGGCGATATCTTCGCCGACCTCAACTTTGCCCGCCTGACCAAAGAGCACTGGAAGTTTCTCGGCTATATCCGCAAGCTTTCGAATCCCAAGCGTAATGTCGAAATCGTGTGGGTCGAGGGCAACCACGACCACGGCCTTACTGACATCATGTCGCACCTGGTGGGCGTGCGGGTGTATCAGCAATACAGCTGGGAGTATCAGGGGCTGCGGCACGTGGCGATCCATGGGCATCAGTTTGACGGGTTTCAGGTGAACCGGCTACGACTCAGCCGGCTGGGGACGTCACTCTATCTGCTGCTGCAGAAACTTGACTTCAAGCGCAAGCCTGTGGCGCGGCTGATTGACCGGCTGAATACGAGATGGCTGCGCATGTCGTCGAAAGTGGCGGGCGGCGCTTTGGCCTACGCGCATCATCACGGCGCGGAGCGCATTTTCTGCGGGCATACGCACGAGGCCATCCACGTGGAGAAAGACGGCATCTACTATTACAACTCCGGCGGGTGGGTTGATTCCCGGCTTACTTATTTGACGATCGACGAAGAGGGGGTACGCATCCATGAATATAGCGAGCATGACGATGACGAGCATGACGATCGAGGACACGGAGATCGAGAACATGGCGAGCGAGAACACAGCGCCGAATCTGCATCCTGCAAGCCCGGCCGCGAGCGAGTTGACGATCGTGATTCCGGCGAAGAACGAGGCGAAACTGATTCCGCGGCTGCTGACTTCGCTGACGATGCAGGACTACTCGAAGATCTCGAGTACGAGGGTGTTGGTCGCGGACGCTAATTCGACCGACGGCACTCCCGAGATTGTGCTTGGATTCCGCGACCGGTTAAACGTGAGCGTGATTCGCGGTGGGATGCCTTCGGTGGGCCGCAACCTGGGAGCGGCGCAGGCGGAAAGCGACTACGTGCTTTTCCTCGATGCCGACATCGAGCCGGCGCATGTTTCCGTGGTACGCCGCGCCGTGGAGCTGGCCCGGCGCAAGCAACTGCATTGCGTGACCACCAATATTCTTTGCCGGGGCGGCAACTGGATCGACGCAGCAGTTTACGGGGGCAATAATTTCTTTCAGTACGCGTCGAAGATCCACCATCCTTTTGCGACCGGAATGTTCATGCTGTTCGATCGGAAGAAATTCTGGGAACTCGGCGGATTTAACGAGCGAGTGCTTTACGCCGAAGATTACCAGCTCACCCTGCAGGTGGACCGCAGCCGGTTCGGCATTGTGCGCGGCGGCGTGTATACCACCAACCGTCGCTTTCAGAAAATGGGTCACCTGCGGGTGGGATGGCTCTTTCTAAAGACTTTCATGAACTATTGGAATCAAGACTACTTTCTGCGCGATCACAAGTATTGGGCGTAGTTCGTGTTGCGTGACGATTTTTCTGCGTAGCGCGAAGATCTTATATTGGAAATCGGGTGGAATGTCCGGGGAGGACATTGCTGATTGTTGATTGCTGATTGTTGATTAAAAATCCCACGGCCGTGGGCCGTTCAATCAGCAATCAAAAATCAACAATGCCTTCCAGACCGCATCAAAAGCGAAAAACAAGACCTGTGGACAGACGAAAGTTGTCCTGGGTAGTGTGGAAGAAGCGGGTCTGCACGTAATCGCCTTCTGCGCGCAGAGCCAGAATGCGGACGATCTTATAGTCCAGGCCCCCGCCCACTGTGGTCACCAGGGAGGTGTCGCTGGTGGAAATGCCTTGCCCCGTGTTCACATGCCCGACGCCAAACATGGCTTCTCCAAACGGCCGGAATTTTCCGATGGGAAAAGAAAGGCGCGGGCCAAAGCTCACATCCGTTTCATGCCCCGTAACGGTCGCCGTAACGTCACCATCCGGCGTGGGCTCCGTGAAATTTTGCTGCCCGTAGTGGCCGCTGAGGTCGGCCACGATCCCCACCCAGGGCAGGACTTTGCCTTCCAGGGAAGCGTCCCATCCGTTCATGTTGGGGCGGCCCACGTCGGAGAGATCGAGTGTCGACGGGCTCGCGCTATAAAAAGAATAACCGACAAAGATATTTCCGGACGGTACCTGCGCGCTCGCCAAACCCGCGAACAAAATCAGAGTAAAGGCGACCACCGTAACTTTCCGCATGCAGATAATTCCTCCCTTCCCGAATAACCCCGAGCGCTTCGGAAAGTTGTTGGATGCAGGCGGAGGAAAAGCGGAGATGAACGAAAAGTGCAAAACAGCAATTGGCAAATAGGAATTAGCAATTGGCAGTTCGTGCTTTGCCGGTGACCAGCAAGGTCCGAATGCTAATTGCTACCTGCTTAAGTGCCGATTTCCGGCGAATCGCGCGTCAGAATCGCCAGACGAGTCCGGTGGAACCGCGGTAGTCGCTCTGCTGGTCGCTCAGATAGCGGGTGCGGACATAGTCGCCCTGAACCCGCCAGGAAAATTTCTTGAAGAAGAGTTTGTAATCCACGCCTCCGCCAACGTCGATCGCCAGCGGGTTGTAACTGTTTCCTCCCGAATGAATCAACTGGAGGCCGGCCATGCCGTGAACAAAGGGCCGCCACTTCCCGTACGTGACGGAAAGGCGCGGACCAGCCACGACGGTGTATTGGGTGATGGCGTGGCCATAGATGCCGCTGCCGTCGAGCACGAATCCCAGGTGAGGAGTGCGGGCAAAGGGCAGGAACTCGCTGGAACCCTCGAAGCCCTTCAGGTGGTACACGTTCGTGGGAATCACAAATTCTGAACGGCCGTAAGATCCGCCGCCGTAGGCGTTGCCATGCGGAAGCAACTGCGCAGACATCGGGATCGCGAACAGCGCCGAACACACCAGTGCCAGCACAGTGGCTGCAATTTTCGACACGAAAAATCCTCCCCGGCGCCCGGCGCCGGCAAAAAGCGCTCTTAATATACGAAAAATCCTTTAGATGCAGTGTACCGGAGGGACAAGATGTCCCGGTTAATAAAATGTGTCCCACCGGGACGTTCCCGTTCCTGTCCTTGGGGCGAGAAATTCACCCGGTTTTAATGATGCCAAAACCAGTGCAAGGTCGTCTAATCCGATAGGATGCAATTTATGAGCACAAATTGGCAAGCGCGGCCGCAAACTGAGGCCGCTTTCGCAGTAGTTAAGGAGTCGACGTTGAAGCTGAGTCTGGAAACCCGCTATCAGGCGGACGTAATCATAATTCACTGCCAGGGGCGCATCGTTTATCGCGATGAAGCTGCCGCACTGTCGCGCGTGGTCGGCGACGTGATGTCTCAGGCGCGCAAAATCGTGCTGGATCTTAGCGGCGTCAGCTCTCTCGACAGCGCCGGGATCGGCGAACTGGCGCTTCTGTACACCTGGGCGCAGAAAGAAAATGTGGACTTTAAAGTTGCCGGTCCCAACAATCTGGTACGCACTCTGCTCGACCTGACCAAGCTCGACTCGGTGCTGGAGATTTATTGTTCGGTGGATGACGCGCTGGAAGCGTTCCACGAAGACAGAGTTTGCGCCGACTGCTGAACCGTTGCTGTCCGAAACCGCAGCCGTCCGAAATTTCGGCCAAAGCTTGAACACTTTGCGTGAGGAAGCAGAATCCTGCTTCCTCATTCTTCTTTTGCGGTGAATGTTAACTCTCGCGCTGGAAACGGTAGCGGCCTTTGCGCTCGCGCGCCACGGCTTCCACTACTTTGAGCAACGCGCGCGCAGCGTGGGAAAGGTTAGCGTGTTTGCGGTAGATGAGGCGAAGCTTTCGTTTCAACTGCAACTCGCGAACCGGGATGCGGACCAGTTCTCCCCGCGCCAGTTCGGTCTCTACGCTGATTTCCGGAAGGAATGCCACGCCGTTTCCCAGAGCCACGAACTGCTTGATGGCCTGTAAAGTCGGGAGTTCCAGATCCATGTGCAGCGGAGTTTTGTGAGTCTTGAACAGCTGCAACACTTTGTCGCGGTAAGGCGAGGAAACGATGTGCGCCACAAATGATTCCGCGCCCAACTGCCGGATGCTGACTTGCTTTGCTAAAGCGAGTGGATGCTTGGGCGGGACTACAAATACCAGTTCGTCGAGATACACGACCACGGAGTGCACGCTGGGTTCCTGCGGCTCATACGACAGCACGCCGAACTCAGCGCGATAACGCAAGACATCGTCGGGAATGTGGCTGCCCAGCGCGCGCTGCACCGTGATCTTGATCATGGGATGCAGGCGGCGGAACTCGGCCAGGATGGGCAGCAGATAGAGCGCGGTGAACTCGTTGGCGGCGATGACCAGCTTGCCTTTCTGCAGTTCGCGCAATTCGACCAGCGATTCCGCGGCTTCGCTGCGCAGGTTCAGCAGCTTCTCGGCGTATTCGACCAAAACCTTGCCGGCGTCCGTGAGAACTCCTTCGCGCGAGGAGCGGTCGAACAGAGCCTCGTCTAATTCGACTTCCAGCTTGCGGATAGTCTGGCTGACCGCCGACTGAGTGCGAAAAAGTTTTTCCGCGGCGCGCGAAAACCGGTGCTCACGCGCCACCATCAGGAAGACTTCAAGCTGCGCGAGTTCCAAGTGCTGAATCCTCCAGGTCTCCGTCCTTTATGGGTAGTTCGGAATCCATTAGCATTGCTTATTATATAATCCATGCTAATGGCCAGTAAATAATTATAAGTTTTTCTTCTGCCTGTGCGCGACGTACCATAGAGTGTTCGTCAGAGTGTTAGTCTCTGAGAGAAACCATGACTGATCGAGCCCGCATCACCGTTTTCGATACCACGCTGCGCGACGGCGAACAATCGCCCGGCTGCAGCATGAACCATCAGGAAAAGCTGCGTCTGGCGCATCAGCTCGACCGGCTGGGCGTTGACGTGATTGAGGCGGGCTTCCCCATTGCTTCGGACGGCGATTTTGAGGCGGTGAAGGCGGTTTCCGAGGTCATACGCCGGCCCATCATTGCGGCACTGGCGCGGGCCTGTAAGCCTGACATTGAACGGGCCTGGGAAGCGTTGCGGGAGGCGGCGCGTCCGCGCATTCACGTGTTTCTGGCGACCTCCGACATTCACCTGCAATACAAGCTGCGGATTACGCGCGACGAATGCCTGGCGCAAGCGCGGGAATCCGTGCGCTTCGCCAAGTCGCTGTGCAGCGACGTGGAGTTTTCTCCCGAGGACGCGACCCGCACCGACCCTGAGTTTCTTTGCCGGGTGTTGCAAACCGTGGTCGATGCCGGCGCGACCACGCTGAATATTCCGGACACGGTGGGCTACAGCATGCCGTTGGAGTTCGGCGAGCTGATTTCCACGATCCGCGCGCGAGTTACGGGCCTGGAGAATGTAACGATTTCCGCGCACTGCCACAACGATCTCGGCCTGGCCGTGGCCAATGCGCTGGCGGCGATCGCTGCGGGAGCGCGACAGGTCGAGTGCACCATCAACGGCATCGGCGAGCGGGCGGGCAATGCGTCGCTCGAAGAAATCGTGATGGCGATGCGAGTCCGTCCCGATCGGTATCCGTTCGAAACCGGCGTGGTTGGCGAGCAGTTATTTCCCGCGAGCCAGTTGCTGAGCGAGATCACGGGCGTTCCGGTGCAGCCGAACAAGGCCATCACCGGACGCAATGCATTTGCGCACGAGGCCGGCATCCATCAGGACGGCGTGCTGAAGAATCCGCTGACTTATGAAATCATGACGCCGAAATCCGTGGGCGTGCCTGATTCCCGGCTGGTACTGGGCAAGCACTCGGGACGTCACGCGCTCAACATGCGCTGCGAACAGCTGGGCTACCAGTTCGACCGGCGCGCGCTCGACGATATCTACCGCCGCTTCGTTCGTCTCGCCGACAAGATCAAGCACGTGGAAGACCATCATCTGCTGGAGTTGATCCGCGACACGCACAAGACGGCTGGCTCGGCGACTCCGCTGATCGAACCGCTCCAGGGAGCGGTCGCGGCCTCAGCGAGCACGCCGGCGCAAGATTCGCCGAAGGCATTTCCGAACCCCGCTCCCGCCAGCTCCTACGGCATGTCCGTGCCGGTTGCGCAGGAGCATCACCCGGAGCAGCAGGAAGACTACCTCTGGGGCGTTTAGAGGTTCGCAGGATTTCCGCGCTACACTAATTCCCGCATGATTCTCAAACTCACCATTCTTCCCGGCGACGGGATCGGCCCGGAAGTCACGGAACAAGCTGTGCTCGTGTTGCAAGCTGCGGCGGACGGGTTCGGCCACCGCCTCGAACTGCAGCACAAACTGATTGGCGCTGCGGCGCTGACTGCTGCGAATGATCCGCTGCCCGCGGAAACGATTCAAGCTTGCCTGTCTTCGTCGGCTGTGTTGATGGGTGCCGTGGGAAGCCCGGGGTTCGATCATTATCCCAATCATCTGCGTCCTGAGGCTGGGCTGTTGCGTCTGCGGCGGGAGTTGGGTGCGTTTGCCAATTTGCGGCCGGCGGTGCTTTTTCCGGCGCTGGAAGATTGTTCTCCGCTGCGTGCTGAAGTGGTGCGCGGCACCGACATGCTGATCGTTCGCGAGTTGCTGGGCGGCCTCTATTTCGGGCAACCTCGGGCGATTGAAGGCACTGCGGGATCGCGAGAAGCGATCAACACCATGCGCTACAGCGAGCCGGAAATCGAGCGCATCGCGCGCGTGGCTTTCGAGCTGGCGATGCAGCGTCGCGGCAAGGTTTTGTCCGTGGATAAGGCGAATGTTCTCGAGTGCTCACGGCTGTGGCGGGAAGTGGTGACGCGCGTTGCGCAGGGCTATCCGGAGGTGAAACTCGCGCACCAGTATGTCGACTCCGCGGCCATGCTGCTGGTGCAGCGGCCAAAGGATTTCGATGTGATCCTCACGGAAAATATGTTTGGCGACATTCTTTCCGACCAGGCCGGCGGCGTGGTGGGCTCGCTGGGATTGCTGGCCTCCGCAAGCATCGGGGGAGCGGTTGGTTTATACGAGCCGGTGCACGGATCAGCTCCGGATATTGCCGGGAAGGGGATCGCGAATCCGCTCGGGGCGATTCTTACGGTGGCGATGATGCTGAGGCACACGTTCCAACTGGAACGCGAAGCAGGCTGCATCGAAGATGCGGTCGGCTCGGTGCTGACGGAGGGTTGGCGCACTGCCGACCTGGTGGGCAAGACTCAGACTGCAATTTCCACGACCGAGATGGGACGGCGAGTTGTGGAGGCGGTGAAGTCTTCTGTGATTTCAGCTTCAGAGAAAAAAGAAAAATCTGCGTGAAGCTCTGGCGTTAGAGTTACTGCCCGGGCTCTTCAGGCAAAGTCTTCGCTGATTCCGCTGCGCCCGGGGCAGCATCGTATTTTCCCGTCACGTCATACCAGCGGATGCGCAGCATGTCCCAGAACATGCGCGAGCCGTCGGTCAGGGGATGAATCCGTGTGCCGCCGCTATGGGCCCAGGCCACGGGCACTTCCTGCACACGAAATCCGAATTTGCCGGCGAGAAAAAGAATTTCGGGGTCGAATCCCCAGCGCTCGATTTTCTGCAGCGGAAAAATCTTCTGAACTGCCTGCTTTTGAAAAGCTTTGAAGCCGCACTGCGTATCCTTGAAGTGCAAGCCGAGCGTGATTCGCAGCATCAGATTGAAAATGCGCCCGAAGAGCTGGCGATGGAGCGGCTGGCGCTGGGTCTGGGTTTCAGACTGCAGCCAGCGCGATCCGATGGCGATGTCGGCGCCGTTATTCAGTGCGTTGAGAAGTTTGGGAAGTTCCTCGATCGGCGAGGAAAGGTCAGCGTCGCTGAAAACCACCACGCTGCCATGCGCCTGCAACATGCCGTGACGCACGCTGTAGCCCTTGCCGCGGTTGCCGGGATTTTCGATCAGCCGCAGCGCAGGATTACTTTGGGCGAGGCGGCGCACGATTTCGGCGGTATCGTCACGGGAGCCGTCGTTGACCACAATGACTTCGGCGGACCAGTTCTGCTGCGCAATGTAGCCGAGGATTTTTTCGAGGGACGCACCCAGGCGGGCACTTTCGTTGTAGGCAGGGACGACGATGCTATAGGTGGGATCCAAAATCAGTTTCCAGTTTCTGTTTTCCCAGTTTCTGTCGGATGATTCCTTCATTGTGATCCCACGTAGCGACTGAGACAAACAACGCGGCTATTGTACGTGGGCACGCACCGAGAAACATCTGGGGAATGCCTGGTTTTCGGGTGAGAGGTGCGAGTCAGTCCGGCTACGCCGCGTTGCGCTGGCGTTCCAGCATGGAGAAATATTCGGCGACCAGGTCGGCGTCCCAGAGGCCGCGGCAAGCTTCTTCGTGCATGGTTTGGGCGGCCTGGTCGTGCGAAAGAGCGGGCTTGTAGGGGCGGGCGGTGCGCAGAGCGTCGTAGACGTCGACCACCTGCAGAATCCGCGGCAGAAGCGGAATTTCCCCGGCACGCAAGCCATCGGGATAGCCCGAGCCGTCAGAATGTTCGTGGTGATGACGGATGATGGGCAGCACCAGCCGCAGCGACTTCAGCGGCTTGCAGATATTTTCACCAGTGATGGGATGCAGCTTCATGATGACCCATTCTTCCGGCGCCAGGTTGGTGCCTTTTTTCAGAATCTCGTCAGGCACGGCGATCTTGCCGAGATCGTGCAGGTACCCGCCGCGCTTCAGGGCGCGAATGGAATCTTCATCCAGGCCCAGTTGGCGGCCCAGTTCCGGGGCGTGCACAGCCAGCCGCTCACAATGACCCTCCGTGTAGGGATCGCGGCCTTCCACGATCTTACCCAGCGTGCAGAGCACGGAATCGGCAGTCTCCAGTTCGTCGGTAAAATCTTTCAGCCGCAACAGCGACCTGACGCGAGCGATCAACTCCTCGGCTAACACCGGCTTGTTCAGGAAGTCGTCAGCCCCGGCGTCGATGCCGCGAACCTTATCTCCGCTGTCGCTCAGCCCGGTGATCAGGACAAAAGGAATAAGGCGCGTGGCCGGGTTCTCCTTGAGCTCGCGGCAGAGGTCGTAGCCAGACTTGCCGGGCATCATTACGTCGGACAGAATCAGATCCGGGGGCTGGCGGCGAATTTCGGCCTCGGCCTCTTCCGCGCTGGCCGCAGTCACCACTTCATAGCCGCGCAACGTCAGCAACTGGCTCATCAATCCGGCGATGGCGGGCTGGTCGTCGACCACTAAAATGTGCGGCACGCGCCGGTGAAACAACAGATCGCCCACTTCTGGATAAGAGGCGGATTCCTTCTGCGAAGTTGTCCTGGAATCTTGCCGCAACGGACTACGCGAGGGGGGGAAGAAACTCATGATCGCAGATCGTATCGCTATAGTACTTCAAATGTGGCGTTTTCGGCGGAGTTGCGACCGGGTATCGTAACAATCTTTGTACGGGTGGACGTTCGGCGGTCCCGATTCGGAACCACGGCGCTCAGTTTGTGACGGGTTTCCTTGCGCAGGGGCAGGCTTCGTGCCTAATCTCGACAGATGCGCTGTAACCTGCTCCGCTCCGCGGGCAAGCTGATGCTGGTCGCGCTTTGGGCTATCTGGCTCTCCACAGTATTGCTCTCAACTATCTTTCCCTCAACTGCTGCCGCCGCTGCCGCCGCGAAGACTCATGTGATCGCGTTCGGAAAAGTAATGTCGGTGAAATGGTTCAGCACCAACGAAGAGACTCAGCCGCGAATTTTGAAAGTGCGCCCGCTGCTGGTGGATGGACGCGTCAAGGAATACACTCTCGGTTCCGCGCACGAGGTGACGGAGCGGCTGTTCGTGGTGCAGCGCGCCTTTCGCCTGAATGACAGTCTGCCGGACGATGCCGGCGCGCCGCGCTGGCAATGGCAGCGCGGAGGCTGGCTGCTGGTGGACCGGCTGACCGGCCACGTCTCCGCCATCAATCTGGCGGAGTTTGACAGCACCTATTCCGCCGCCAGCTGGTACCGGGATTATGTGGCGTATTGCGGCGTGTCGGACGACGGCAAGAAGATTTCAGCTGTCGTGGCGCAACTCAGCCGCCGCAAGCCCGTGCTGAAGAAAGCGCTGGCAGGGAGCATCGCGGACGATGCTCTTCCGGATTCCGCGTGTCCGGCGCCTGCGTGGCAGCGAGGACCGGTGCGGGTCAGCTTCGAGCCAGCCAGTGATACGAAACAAACTTTCGCGATTCGTGGGCGTGCTGTGGATTTGGTCAGTGATGCGGAGGAGGATGAGGAAGCGTCGAAGTAGATTTCAGATTGTAGATTTGAGATTTCAGATTGAAAATCTCGGATTTCCGCGGGACAACGACCAACCAATTCAATCTGAAGTCTACAATCTGAAATCGGGCCGTTCAATCCCCGGCGGCTTCGACTGCCGGCAATTCCTCGGCCACCGTCTTCTGCTTGACCTTCGCGCTGGTTACCAGCACCACGGAAAGTACGACGATCGCGCTGCCCAGCAGGATGAAGCGGTCCACGTGCTCGTGCAGAATCAGCCAGCCCAGGAACACAGCCACGACAGGATTCACGTAAGCGTAGGTCGACACTTTCGACGTGGGCACGTGCTCCAGCAGCCAGATGTAGGCCGTGTATCCGATCCACGAGCCGCACACTACCAGATACATCGTGGCGCCGACGCCGCGGGTGGTCCAGATGACGCGCGAGAAATCTCCCATCGCGAGTGCGAAGAGGAAGTTGGCCACGCCTGCGGCCAGCACTTGCCAGCCGGTGGAGCTGAACACGTCCATGCCCGACTGCCAGCGCTTCGACAGCACCGAACCCAATGCCCATGAGAACGATCCGCCGATCAGGCTTACCGAGGCCCACAGCTCGCGGCGTCCCAGCGTGGTTCGCGAAGTGAGTTCCGGATAAAAAAGAACGAACAGCCCGAGTATCCCCAGTGCCAGCCCGACCTTGCCGCGCCCGGAAATGTGATGGTCGCCGAGCAGCAGCGAATCGAGCACCAGAAACCACAGTGGAGTGATGGCAATAATCAGCGCGGCCAGGCCGGAAGACACTGTCAGTTCCGCATATGAAAGCGTCAAGTTTCCGCCCATCAGCAAAAGCACGCCGACCACGGCCGCCAGCGCGATCTGACGCGGCGAGTATAAAACCTTGTGCCCAGTGAGCGCACACACCGCCAGCATCACCACTCCAGCGATGGAAAACCGTGTGGCGCACATCAGCGCCGGAGGGATGGTCTGCACCGCGATGTCGATGGCGAGATACGTCGATCCCCAGAACAGATAGACGAGCCCGAAGGCAAGAATCACCATCCACGGGCTGGGCTTTGCGGAGTGCATGGGAAGTGAAGAAAAAGGGAAACTAAAACATATCAGACGAGTGGGGTCGCCGGGTGGATTCTAAAGTTCGAACCGCGACGGTGAGGTTCCCTCGGATTGCGTTTCGATTACCAAAGGGGGTTACGCCGTGCACCGCGGCCAGTTATAATGAGCTAGTAATGTCCGCCGTTCGCGATGCTGCGCAACCATCCCAATTCGCGCCGTCCCAATCTGCAGCCTGTTTATGCAGATCTGTCCGAGTGCTGGCTGCACTGCCTGGTGTGCCCGCGGCGCTATCGGGCGAATCTGCCTTCGCGTCTGCGCCCTAGCCTCTTCGGTAGCGACTAGTTCCATCCTCCGCCTGAATCGCCTCAGCCTGCGTACGCCTGAACCTACTAAGCCTGAACCAGGGCGCGTACTTCGAGGTTGCATTGACTGACCACTGGCCCTAACCACGGGCTACTGCTTTTCGGAGGATCCCAACATGACCACTAAGACTTTGACCGGACCAAAGCTCAAGACCGCCCTGCCCGGACCCAACGCCAAGCGCGTGCTCGAGGGCGACAAGCAATACATTTCGCCGTCCTATACCCGTTCTTATCCGCTGGTGGCCAAGAGCGGACGCGGCATCGTCATCACTGACGTGGACGGCAACGAGTTCTTCGACTTTTCCGCAGGCATCGCCGTGACTTCCACCGGACATTGCCATCCCCATGTGGTCGCTGCCATTCAGAAACAGGCGGCCGAGTTGATCCACATGTCGGGCACGGATTTCTACTACGAAAGCATGGTCACTCTGGCGGAGCGCCTGTCGAAGATCGCGCCCATGCCCGGGCCGCACCGCTTTTACTACGGCAACTCCGGGGCGGAGGCGGTCGAGTGCGCGCTGAAGCTGGCGCGCTACCACACCAAGCGCCAGAACATCATCGCGTTCTTCGGCGCGTTCCACGGACGCACCATGGGCGCGGTTTCACTGACCGCCTCAAAGCCGCAGCAGCGCCGCCGTTTCGGTCCGCTGATGCCGGGCGTAACCCACGTCCGATATCCCGATGTGTACCGCGGTTGCACGGGGGGCGCGCAGGAAGCTGACGAGTTCGCGCTGGGCTGTGCCCGCTTCATCGAAGAAAAGCTTTTCAAGACCACGCTGCCTCCTGAGGAAGTTGCCGCAATCTTCGTCGAGCCGGTACAGGGAGAGGGCGGATATGTCGTCGCGCCGACCATTTTCATGCAGGAACTGCGCCGCATCTGCGACCGCCACGGAATTCTTCTCGTGGTCGACGAAGTGCAGAGCGGAATCGGCCGCACCGGGAAATGGTTTGCCGTCGAACACACGGGCGTGCAGCCCGACATCGTTTGCATGGCCAAGGGCATTGCCTCCGGCATGCCGCTAGGCATCACGATGGCGCGCGCCGACGTGATGGACTGGGTTCCGGGGTCGCACGCATCAACCTTCGGCGGCAATCCCGTCTGTATCGCCTCCGCTCTGGCTACGCTCGACGTGATCGAGAATGAGCGCCTGCTCGCGAACTCGACCGCCGTTGGCGACCACATGCGCAAACGCATGGCGGACTGGCCTTCAAAACTGAAGCTGGTGGGCGATGTGCGCGGACGCGGCCTGATGATCGGCGTCGAAATCGTGAAGGACAAAGTCACGAAAGAATATGGCGCCGCCGATCGCGACCGCATCGTCGAACTGGCCTTCGAGCGCGGCGTTCTGTTTCTGGGCTGCGGACCGAGCACCGTCCGCATCTGTCCGGCGCTGATCGTGACCAAGGACGAAGCCGACGTGGCCGTCGATGTGCTCGAAGAGTGCATCAGGATCGTGGGCAAAGACGCGTAGCGTTCCAGGGAGCGATCTCCGAATAGTTCCCGAAAGCGAACCCGCATCGTGGAATAAAACCACGGGTGTGACATCCGTCACACCCGTTTTTCGTTCTCCGGGAGTAGATTTCCTCGTATTACTCCCATACTCGCACCGCAGGGGTCGCAATCCTGTTCTCCGGCCGCCTCACTCACGCTGCCATCCGCAGTCTCGACTGGCTGGCGCGGCATACCCTGCCGCCCGACAAGAGGCCGGCGCACCAGCGCACCGGCCGTCGCGGGGAGGACGACGCCTGTTTCCATCTCCGCCGCCTGGGTTACGTCATTGTGGCCCGCAACTACCGCACGCCGCGGCATCCGGGAGAAATCGACCTGATCGGCTGGGATTCCGATGTGCTGTGTTTTGTTGAGGTTAAGACCCGGACGTCGCGCGACGTAAAGACCCCCGAAGCAGCCGTAGATCGCCACAAACGCCGCGAAGTCGCTGCCGTGGCACGAGAGTACCTGCGCCGCCAGCCACCGTCGTGCCAATGGCGGTTCGACATAGTAAGCGTATACTATGCCCAGTCGTCGGCCCGCCAGCCGCAAATCGAAGTCTTTCGCAATGCCTCCCTCTCGGCGTAGAATATCGGTTTTGTTATAGGGAAAGGATGCAGTAGTGCCTGAGCTGAGAAAAGATCCCATCGTCGGCCGCTGGGTGATTATTTCTACCGACCGGGCCAAGCGCCCCACCGACTTTGTCCGCGAAAACATGAAGATTAGGGGGGGCTTTTGCCCCTTTTGTTATGGCAACGAGGGCAAGACGCCGCCTGAGATTCAGGCTTACCGCCCGAATCAAAATGGCGGCCCGGCTCCCCAGCGCGACACCCCGGGATGGACCGTCCGGGTCGTACCCAACAAGTTCCCGGCTCTCGGCATCGAAGGCACCCTGAATCGGCAGGCCGATGGGATGTTCGACCGGATGAACGGCGTCGGCGCGCATGAAGTGATCGTCGAAACTCCCGACCACACGGCGAGCCTGGCCACGCTGCCTCCCAAACGCATTGAAGACGTGTTGTGGACGTTTCGGGACCGCATACTCGACCTGAAGAAAGACCGCCGGTTCAAATACATTCTGCTGTTCAAAAACCACGGCGAAGCCGCGGGAGCGTCGCTCGAGCATTCTCACTCGCAACTGATCGCGCTGCCGATTCTGCCCATCAATGTGACTCAGGAACTGGAAGGGTCAAAACAGTATTTTCTCTACAAGGAGCGGTGCGTATTCTGCGACATCATCCGGCAGGAAATGGACAGCGCCGTCCGCATAGTCGCGGAAAACGAAGACTTCCTCACCCTCGCGCCGTATGCCCCACGCTTTCCGTTCGAGACCTGGATCCTGCCCAAGCAGCATGAATCGGCGTTCGAGAACTCGTCGTCGCACATGTTCGAAAATCTGGCCCGGGCGCTGAAGACTCTGCTCACCAAGGCCGACCGCGTGCTCGATAATCCGCCCTACAATCTGGTGATCCACACTTCGCCGGCGCAGGAACCCACTAACGACCACTACCACTGGCATATTGAGTTCATGCCGAAGCTCACCAAAACTGCGGGGTTTGAATGGGGAACGGGTTTCTACATCAATCCCACGCCGCCCGAGGAAGCCGCGAAATTTCTGCGGGAAGCGAATGTGGAAGAACCGGTGGCGGTTCGCGTCGGCTGAAGTCTGGATTTCCTCGCCGGGAAAAACGAAACGAAAAATTGGGGCACGGCTTGCGCCGAGCCCCTTTTTAGTTGGCCGGAGAGAGAGAGGGGCCAAGATCAATCATGCATCCTCACGATGGGTTCGTGGGGGTGTCTGACCATAAAAGGCTAAGATGCCGCCGTGAAGCATTTGTCACGAAAATGTAAAATTGCGCCGGGCGCTGAGACCAAGTCGGGCGCTTTGAGGCCGTCAATGAAACGCTTTCTGCCACTGGTTCTGCTTGCCGGGTTTGCCGGTGCCGCTCCCGCCTATGCTGCTCCAGATCATGCCGCTCCCGCCCCGTCCACGCTGATCGCGAACCTTCCCGGCCGGACTACCGTCAGCCTTGACGGCGCCTGGCGGGCGATTGTGGACCCGTTCGACAACGGCACGTCCGGCGGCTTCTACCGCAACCAGGTTGCGAAGGACAAGACTGAGAGAGTGGAGTATAGCTTTGACGCGTCGCCGGTGCTTAACGTTCCCGGCGACTGGAACACGCAGCGCGACCAACTGCTTTTCTACGAGGGGCCGGTCTGGTACCGGCGTGTCTTCAACTATCACAAGCGGGCGAATACTAGAGTGTTTGTCTACTTCGGCGCGGTCAATTATCGATCCACAGTTTTTCTGAACGGCGAAAAACTTGGCGATCATGAAGGCGGATTCACGCCATTCAATTTCGAGGCGACCAATCTTCTGCGCGACGGGGAGAATTTCCTGATCGTCGAGGTGAACAACATGCGCCGCGCCGACGGCGTCCCCGCCCTGAAGTTCGATTGGTGGAATTATGGCGGGATTACGCGCGACGTGTCTCTAGTGGAATTGCCGCAGACGTTCATTCAGGATTATTTTGTGCAACTGGCGAAGAACTCACCCGGCGAGATCGCGGGCTGGGTGCAGTTAAACGGCGCACAGTCGCCGCAGGAAGTCACGCTGGAGATTCCGGAGGCAGGTGTTCACGCAGCGATGACCACCGACGCCGCGGGGCGCGCGAATTTTCGGGTTTCAGCGAAACCCGATCCCGAGAAACTCGAGCTGTGGTCGCCCGAGCATCCCAAACTTTACGACGTGGTCCTCAGCAGCGGCGCCGACACGGTTCACGATCAGATTGGATTTCGAACCATCGAAGTGCAAGCCGGCAAGATTCTGCTGAACGGCAAGCCGATTTTTCTGCGCGGCATTTCGATGCACGAAGAAGCGCCGTTTCGCGACGGCCGCGCCTTCAGCCGGGAAGATGCGCAGACTCTGCTGGGTTGGGCCAAAGACCTGGGGTGCAATTTCGTCCGCCTCACCCACTATCCACACAACGAAAACGAAATTCGTCTGGCCGACCGCATGGGCTTGCTCCTCTGGTCGGAGATCCCCGTCTATTGGGACGTTGACTGGCAGAATCCTGCGACGCTGGCCAATGCCCAGGCACAATTGCGCGACATGATTGCGCGCGACCGCAACCGCGCCGCGGTGATTTTGTGGTCGCTCTCGAACGAAACGCCGGTGAAGCCGGAGCGCGTGACATTCTTGAAGCAGTTGGCGCAGGACGCGCGCGAGCTTGACTCCACACGCCTGATCACTTCGGCCATGAACCGTACGGAGACGTCCGGTTCCGATCTGCGTACGCTTACCGATCCGCTCGGCGAGGTGCTGGATGTGCTCGGGCTCAACGAGTACATGGGGTGGTATGAGTCGAAGATGGAAGATCTCGACCAGATGCAGTGGAAATCGAAGTGGGACAAGCCACTGATCGTGAGTGAATTCGGCGGCGGCGCGCAGTACGGCCGCCACGGCGACGTCGATGAAGTCTGGACCGAGGAATTTCAGGCCAACCTCTACCAGCATCAACTGGCGATGATTCAGCGCATGCCGAATCTGGCGGGGATGACTCCGTGGGTGCTGATGGATTTCCGCTCGCCCACCCGCCTGCTTCCCGGCATTCAGGACTATCACAACCGCAAGGGCCTGATCTCAAATCGCGGCCAGCGGAAGCAGGCGTTCTATGTGCTGCAGAAGTTTTATAAGGAATTGGCAGATGGGAACTAATTGCCTGCGTTCAGCTCACGCAGGCGCGTGACGGTTTCCACGATGCGGTCGGCGACATAATCAACTTCAGCTTCCGTGTTGAAGCGGCCGATGCCGAAGCGGATGGAACTGTGCGCCAGGTCGTCGCTGATGCCGATCGCTCGGAGCACGTGAGAAGGCTCGATGGCGGCCGTGGTGCAGGCCGAGCCGCTCGAAACCGCGATGTCGTTGAGGGCCATCATCAGGGACTCGCCGTCGACGTGCGCGAAGCTCAGGTTGAGGTTGCCGGGAAGCCGGTGCTCCATGGAGCCGTTGATGGCGACCTCGTCGAGGCGGCTCATAATGCGGTCGCGCAGGCGGTTGCGCCTGCCGGCGAGGTGGCAGGACTCCTTCAGCATGTCTTGCTGTGCGATGGCGCAAGCCTTGCCCAGGCCGACGATGCCCGGAACATTCAGTGTGCCCGAGCGCATGCCGCGCTCGTGGCCGCCGCCGTCGAGAAGGGCAGAAAGCCGGAGGCGCGGATTCTTGTTGCGCACATATAACGCTCCAACACCTTTGGGCCCGTAGAGTTTGTGGCCCGCGATCGACATCAGATCAATGTTCTGCTTGTCGACGTGGATGGGCATCTTGCCGATGGATTGCGCCGCGTCAGTGTGAAAAATGACTCCACGCTCGCGGCACAGTCTGCCGATTTCCTCGATGGGCTGCAGCACGCCGATTTCGTTGTTCGCGGACATGATCGAAACCAGGATGGTCTTGCTATCGATCGTCCTTTCGTCGACTGTCTTGCCATCGACCGTCTCGATCGTCTTGCCATCCAGGACGCGTTTCAGGTCGTCGAGGTCGATTAAGCCGTCCTTCTGGACCGGCAGGTAGGTGACCCGGAAACCGTCTTTTTCCAGGTGCTTACAGGTGTCGAGGACGGCCTTGTGCTCGGTGACTGCGGTGATGATGTGGTCGCCCTCTTCGCGGTACATCTCGACGGCCCCTTTGATCGCAAGGTTGTCGCTCTCGGTAGCGCCCGAGGTAAAAATGATCTCTTTCGGGGTGGCGCCAATTAGTTTCGCGATGCGCTCCCGCGCTGTCTCCACGGCTTCTTCCGCAGCCCAGCCAAAGGAGTGATTGCGGCTGGCGGCGTTGCCGAACTTCTCGACGAAATACGGCAGCATCTCTTCCAGCACCCGCGGATCCATGGGGGTGGTGGCGTGGTTGTCCATGTAAATGGGGAGGGTCACGCCCGGCGGGACGGAACGCTGAGAATGCTGGCTTTGGGCGGGCGCTTGGGGGATCTTGGTGTCCGTGCTCATAAATCGCTCTCCTGCGTCCGTCCAGCGATTGCTTCGGTAACGCGTCCATTCGACGGCGGCGAAGAAAAATCAGCAACCACGAAGGGCGCGAAGTATCACGAAGGGCTTTGCTGGTAAGGGTTTCCCTCGTGCGACGACGCCGCCCTGAGCGAAGTCGAAGGGTGTCCCTTGTGGCAAAACCCGCCACCCGATTCCTGGCGCCCTTTGAGTCTACCGCCGCAGGGGATGTCCAGCAATGTTTTCCCGCGATCTGAGAAGCCGCAGTGAGTGGTAACTATCGAAGACTGAAGGGCTTGCATGAGACAACTCGCGGGGTGGAAATCGCTGCGCCGCATCCAGTGGATACGGGATACATACTCCCAATTGCGGAAAATTCGCCGCGAATCCGCTTAAATGGGCTTGACAAGCCGTCTAGCCAGTCTAAAATACCCGAAAATTCGGGCGCATTCAGTGCCTCCGCCTTTTGCATTGAGGACTTTTCCGGATTTATGACCTCCAAGTCGCCCACTCCCCCTCAAAGCGCAGACAAGAAGCCACCTTGCAAGCATCCACGCGTGCAAATTGTGAGCCGCGACGAAGATGCCGAATTCGTGGAATGCCTGGAATGCGGCGAGATCTTCGACTACAGCGAACTCAAGGACATGAGTATCGAGGAGCGAGCCCAGAGCAGCGACCTCTGACTCCCGGCCAGGGGCAGGTGACGAAGGTACCATCGATAGCGCTTTCCCTGTTGTTGCCTTGTGTGAAGGCTGCTATTGTCCGGCCATGGGGGCCGTGCGGGTGTGTCTGCTCGCCTCCGTTTCTATATGCCTGCCGTGGCCCTCGTTGTCGACGATTCCATGCTGATCCGCTATACGGTGAGCCGTCTTCTGGAAGAACACGGATTCACGGTGGAATCGGCCGGGAACGGCGTTGAGGCGCTTGAAATCCTGAATCGTGTGCGACCGGACCTGATTGTGACCGACCTGCAGATGCCCAAGATGTCGGGTCGGGAACTGATTGCCGCGATCAAAAGTAAGCCGGAAGCGGCGCAGATTCCTATTATCATTATCGCCAGCCGGTCTAGCGAATCGAAAGAAGCGGAGAAACTCGCCAACTTCTTCGTGTACAAGGACATCGACGTCGAAGAACAGCTGGAAAAAGCTCTGAGGGCGCTGCGCGGCAAGACGAGCGCGAAAAAGCATTCTGCGACGAAATAGCAATTTGCAGGGATATTCGCCCCGCCCCACAAGCAAATCTCACCGTTAAAGTCGCATTCCAGCCTCGGCTGAAAAATCGGCAGGCGCAAAATCCTTCGACAGGAACTTGGGATAGGCAGCGGCGGCGATCATGGCCGCATTATCGGTGGAGAGCCGGAGCGACGGGAAGTACACGGGCAGACCCTCTGCCGCGGCAGCACGGTCGAAGGTTCGTCGCAATTCGCTGTTGGCGGCTACTCCGCCGGTGACGAAGAGCGTGGCCACGTCGAAAGCTCGCGCCGCTGCCAGAGTTCTTCCTGCCAGGTCTTCCACGATGGCGAGCTGAAAGGACGCTACCAGGTCGAGAGTTTGCTTGTCGCAGTGGGCGAGGTAGTCCTCGAACTTGGGCTTTGGGATGCTCGCCATGGCTTTGCGGCGGAGTTCGATGGCAGGTTTCATTTCGTGCGACTCGACGTAGCGCAGCACGGCCGTCTTGATGCCGCTGTAAGAAAAATCGAAACGAGGGCGATCTTCATCGCGTTCGACATTGGTATGAACCCCTGCGCGACGGTCGCGATGTTTGATCTGCGCCGGAGGAAACTTCACGGCTCGAGGATCGCCATGGGGAGCGAGACGATCGATGATGGGGCCGCCGGGATAACCCAGGGCCAGCAGCTTGGCGACTTTGTCGAAGGCCTCACCGGCGGCGTCATCGCGGGTGTGGCCAACATTTTCGTAAGTCCAGCTCTCGCCTTTTTGTTCCGCCAGATACAGATGCGTGTGGCCTCCGGATACGACCAGAGCGAGAACTGGAAACTGCAATTCGTGGTTGCCCTTCTGCCGCTCTTCCAATAGGACCGCATGAATGTGGCCCTCGAGATGGTTCACCGCGATCAAAGGCTTATCGAGCGCGAAAGCCAGAGCCTTGGCGTAGCTGATGCCGACCATCAGCGCGCCGGCAAGGCCGGGTCCCTGGGTGACGGCGATGGCATCGACCGAGGCGTAAGTCTGCTTCGCTTCCGCCAGCGCCTGCCGCACGACGGGGACGATTGCCCGCAGGTGCTCGCGTGACGCCAGTTCGGGGACGACCCCGCCATAAGGCTGGTGCATCGCGATCTGCGACGCCACCACATTCGAGACAACCTGCTCACCGGATCGCACCACGGCTGCCGCGGTCTCGTCGCAGGAACTCTCGATCCCGAGGATGTAGGCGGATGGCATTGTCTTTAGTTTCTAGTTTCTGGTTTCCAGTTGCAAGCCGGTCCGGTGACGCTAAGCCGCCAGCCGGAGGTTATATGATTAGAAATTGATGGCCGATTTAGTTAAACACGTCGCGGAATCGGAATCTCCCTCCGCTGGATTTTCGACGACCATCGTCCAAACTCTACGCCAGCAAGGCTTTCAAGCTTACCTGGTCGGTGGATGCGTGCGCGATTTGCTCCTGGGGAGGCGACCGAAAGACTACGACGTGGCCACGAATGCTACGCCGGAGCAGGTGATGACGATTTTTCCCGAGACCTACGCGGTGGGAGCGCAGTTTGGCGTTGTGCTCGTGCCGGTGCCGGAGGCGCCGCCGGAGAGAGATGTTGCAAGCAACGTCTCCACGGAAAATTCTGATTGTGTGGACGCAGGGGCTTCTACTCACACTCGCGCCGTGGAGGTCGCTACTTTTCGCAGCGACATTGGCTACTCGGACGGACGGCGTCCCGATGAAGTGCGCTTCAGTCAGGATCCGCGGGAAGATGTGGCTCGGCGCGATTTTACGATCAACGGGATGCTGCTTGACCCCGTGAGCGGGGAAGTGCTCGACTTTGTCGGCGGGCGCAAGGACCTGGAAGACAAGATCGTCCGAGCTATTGGCGATCCCGAACGTCGTTTTGCCGAAGACAAGTTGCGAATGCTGCGGGCAGTGCGGTTTGCCGCTCGTTTTGAATACGCGATCGAGCCGGGCACATTTGCGGCAATCCAGAAACTGGCCGGTGAGATCCGCGTCGTCTCGCGGGAACGAGTACGTGATGAACTCACGCGCATGCTCACGGAGGGCCACGCTCGCCGTGCGTTTCTGCTGCTCGATGAGAGTGGTTTGCTGCCTGAAGTTCTGCCTGAGATTTCTGCGATGAAGGGAGTGCAACAGCCGCCGCAGTTTCATCCCGAAGGCGACGTGTTCGTGCACACGCTGTTGCTTCTGGACAACTTGCCGCACCCATGCCCGCCGGCGCTGGCCTGGGGCGCGCTGCTGCATGACGTGGGTAAGCCGCCGACGTTTCGCGTGGCGCCCGACCGCATACGGTTTGATGGGCATGTGGATGTCGGTGTGAAGATGGCGGAGGAAATCTGCCGGCGTTTACGGTTTTCGGGCGGTGATACTGAGCAGGTGCTGGCGCTGGTGGACAACCACATGCGTTTCGGCCAGACCACGCGCATGAGCGAGTCTACGCTGAAGAGGTTTCTGCGCATGCCGCATTTCGACCAGCACCTCGCGCTGCATCGCGCTGATTCTCTGGCCAGCCACGGCAAACTCAGCACTTATGAATTCGTGAAAGAGAAACTAGCTGCGATTCCGCCGGAAAAGATGAGGCCGGTGTCACTCGTCAGCGGCGACGACTTGATTGCAGCGGGGCATATCCCCGGGCCGAAGTTCCGCGAAATTCTGGAAGCCGTGGAAGATGCGCAACTCGAGGGGCGCCTGGCATCGAAGGAGTCGGCGTTGGAATTCGTGAGGCGCGAGTTTCCCGCGTAGGCCCAATTCGTGCGGCGTCGATTGGCGTGATGGAATGCTAGAATCGAAATCTCGCTAATCGTGGCGCCCGACGGTGGACCGGAAGGAGTTCTGCGTGGAGCAGGCTGGGGCAGGGCTGGAGAAGGTGGTCGCCGATTCTCTGCGGCGAATGCCCGCCGCTGAAGCGACTTTAACGGCATGGCCGTTGGTGTGCGGGTCGGTGGTTGCGGAGCGCACGCGCGCACTGGATTTTGCGGGCGGAATCTTGCGGGTCGAGGTGGCCGATGCTGGGTGGAGACGCGAACTGCAGGCTCTGGCGCCCCGCTACGTGGCGACGATCAATCGCTACACGATCGAGAGTGTTCAAAAGATTGAGTTTGTGATTGCTTCTGCGTCAACGTGAGTGCGCATTTGCGCTGGCGGATGTCTCGCAAAGGTTTTACGACGATGGTCACTGAAAATGAAAGTCACTGAAAAAGACGTTGCCTACGTGGCTGACCTGGCCAACCTGGAACTTACGATGGGAGAGCGGGCGGGCATGTTGCGCGATCTGAATTCGATTCTGCAATACATCGATATGCTCAATGAACTGGACACGTCGGACGTTCCGCCGATGGCGCAGGTTTCGGATCACTACGGCGTCGACGAATCGAAGCAGGGCAGCGAGCGCTTCGCCTATGCCATCCGCGAGGATGTGCTGGAGGGGCTGCGCAAATCGTTGCCGCAGAAAATCGCTCTGCAGAATGCGCCAGATTCGGACGGAACTTTTTTCCGAGTGCCGAAAGTGATTGAAAGATAAATGCAGAACGCAGAAGTCAGAATGCCGAAGTCGGAATGCCGAAGTTGAGACCGGCTTCATACTGAAATCTCACTTTTGACTTCTGCCTTCTGAGTGTGTCCTTGTGGACCTCACATCCCTCACCATCGACGCCGCCCGCTCCGCCGTGCAAGAGCGTAAGACTACCGCGTTCGCGCTGGCGGAGGCCTGCTACGAGCGCATCCAGAAAGAAGACGTCCAGATCGGAGCGTTTCTCACGCTGTCGAAAGACCGCGCGCTGGAGCAGGCGGACCGCATCGATCGCCTGGCGGCCGACGGAAAGATTCTTCCGCCGCTCGGCGGAGTGCCGGTCGCGATTAAAGACGTGATGAGCACGCGTGGCGTGCGCACGACTGCGGGATCGAAAATTCTGAGCAAATATATTCCGCCGTACAATTGCACCGCTGTCGCGCGCCTGGAGGCAGCGGGAGCAGTCGTGCTCGGCAAGACGAATTGCGACGAGTTCGCGATGGGCTCGTCGAATGAGAATTCCGGGTTTCATCCCGTGCGCAATCCACGCGATTTGAACCGCGTACCAGGAGGGTCGTCTGGGGGATCGGCCGCTGCAGTGGCGTCCGACATGGCGGTGGTCGCGCTGGGTTCCGATACCGGCGGATCGATTCGGCAGCCAGCTTCATTTTGCGGCGTGGTCGGCTTGATGCCTACCTACGGGCGCGTTTCGCGCTACGGGCTGATCGCGTTTGCGTCGTCGCTCGATCACATTGGGCCGCTGGCCAAGACCGTGAAGGATGCAGCGATTGTGCTGCGCACGATCGCGGGCCGCGATGCCATGGATTCCACATCGGCGGATGTGCCCGTGCCCGATTACGTTGCCGAACTCGACAGACCAGTGCGCGGTTTGAAGCTGGGCGTGGCGAAGGAATATTTTGGCGAGGGTCTGGATGAGGAAGTGCGGCAGGCGGTGGAATTCGCGATCGACAAGTTGAAGGAGGTGGGCTGCGAAATTGTGCCCGTCTCTCTGCCGCACACGCCGTACGCGATCCCCACTTATTATTTGGTGGCGACGGCGGAGGCATCGTCGAATCTGGCGCGTTACGACGGCGTGCGTTACAGCAACCGGGCGAACGGAGTGAAGACCCTTTCGGAAATGTACCGCCGCAGCCGCGACGAAGGCTTCGGAGCGGAAGTGAAACGCCGCATCATGCTCGGAACTTATGCGCTGAGCGCGGGCTACTACGATGCCTATTATCTTAAGGCGCAAAAGGTACGCACGTTATTGACGCGCGACTTCGAAGATGCTTTTCGTAAGGTCGACGCGATTGTCACGCCAACGAGTCCGACTGCTGCGTTTCGGCTGGGCGAAAAATCGAACGATCCGCTGGCCATGTACCTCGCCGACATCTACACCGTGACTGCCGACCTGGCGGGCATTCCGGGGATTTCCATTCCATGCGGCGAGACGAAAGAGAAGCTGCCGATTGGTTTGCAGATTCTCGGGAAGCATTTTGATGAGGCAACAATTCTGCGTGTGGGGCACGCGTTTGAGCAGGCGCGGAAACCGGCGCGGTAAATTTGGCGTTAGTTCTGTTCTAGAGCGCCAAGTAGTACTGATCCCCGGCGCACGCGCGACACAGCACTTTTCCATCGCGCCGCACTTCCCGGCGAAAGTTGATACCTTCGCCGCACGCTTCGCACACTACGCGGTCGCCTTTGTATCCGGGGAACTCTTCGGGCGGCAGATCGACCTTCACCCACTGCAGGGCAAAGAGATTGTCGTCGGAAATCTCGCGGTAAGCCAGCATCTGCTGTTGATTCTTATCTTCGATTTCAGGATGCATCTGGCGAGCGAGAGCCTTGGAAGATTCCTTGGCTGCGATGCGGATGGCTTTGCCCGTGCTGACGTCGACAAACGTGGCCGCGACTTTTCCCCAGTCGCGAAACTTCAGCGCGCGCTTGCCGAGGCGGCATCCCGTGACGACGGCGACGGCATCGGTGGCGCAGCGGTCGATTTCCACGAATGTGACCAGTCGCTTGCGATCTTTGCCCCGTGGATCGTCGATGCCGAGCTTTTGCAACCCGAGCATCGCCAGGCGCACGCCCAGCACCTGCCCGGCGCAAAGATGTCCGTGGGCCTGTTCTGCATCGTGAAGATATTCGTCGAGAGATTTCATAAAAGACAGCTCTCAGCTGTCAGCTCTCAGGGCCTTCGCCATTCGGCTCAGGGCGAGCTATGAACGGCTTTCAGTCAACACCTAACAACCGACGCGTCTGGCACCAGCAACCTCGAGTTACTTCCTTCTCCAGCGGATGCCGTCTTTGGTTTGTTCGATAATAATTCCCGCGGCGGTCAACTCGGCGCGGATCGTGTCCGACGCTTTGAAGTCTCGGGCGTTGCGCGCCGCTTTCATCCCGTCGATTTTTTTTTCGATGTCTTCCTCCGAAAGCTGGCCGGATTGAATCGTGTCGCGGAGGTTTTCGCTGACATCGTTGTCGCGGCCTTCCGACTGCGCCCAGTCGAAGACCTGTTTCATCTTGGGGGCATCGTCATCGTTGAGCACGGCGAAAATCTCGTCAAACTTGCCGACTGCCGCCAGCAGCGGAGCAACATCGTCCTTCCTGATTTCGCCGGTGTCAAACGCAGCGTTGGCGCTACGCACCATTTCGAAGATCGCGCCCTGTGCCTGCGCGGTGTTGAGGTCGTCATCGAGAGCGGCTCGCATGCGGTCGACGGTTTCGCTTGCCAGCGTCTGCATCTCCTGACTCGCGCCAGCCGGAAAATTCCCGCCAGTCAGTCGCAGACTGAAATTCCGCAAGCGTTCCACAGAGACCGCCGCCTGTTTCAGCCCGTCGAATGTGAAGTTCAACTGGTTGCGGTAAGGAACGGACGCCAGCAGATAACGAATAGAAGACGGCTTGTGCCCTTTCAGCACGAGATCGCGGAGGGTAAAGAAATTTCCCAGACTCTTCGACATCTTCTCGCCTTCCACCAGCAGAAAGCGGGCGTGAAACCAAAAATGTGCGAAGGGCTTTCCCGTGAGTGATTCGGACTGAGCGATTTCATTTTCGTGATGCGGAAAAATCAGGTCTTCGCCGCCGGCGTGCAAATCGAAACTATCGCCCAGCTTCTGCATCGACATCACCGAGCACTCCAGATGCCAGCCCGGGCGGCCCGGCCCAATCACCGTGTCCCACGAGGCTTCTTCCGGCTTCGGCGCTTTCCACAAAGCGAAGTCGCGGGCGCTGTCCTTGTCGTATTCGTCGATGTCTACGCGGGCGCCATCAAGCATGCCGCCAAAATCTTTTTTCGAAAGCTTGCCATACTCCGGAAACTTCGCAATCCGGAAATAATAGGAACCGTCCTCAGTGCGGTACGCGATACCTTTTTCCACCAGCTTCGCGACGAACTCCGCCATCTGCGGAATAAATTCGGTGGCGTGTACCAGCACTGGCTCCTCAATGCCAATCATCGCGGCATCTTCGCGGAATGCTTTCTCATATTTCGCGGTATATTGCTGGACGCTCACGCCGTCGCGCGCGGCATTGCGAATGATCTTGTCGTCCACGTCGGTGATGTTCATCACGTAGCGGACTTTGTATCCGCTCTGCCGAAAAAAACGCTGCAGCAGGTCTACCGCGATAAACGTGCGAAAGTTGCCGATATGCCCGTAGTCATACACCGTAGGGCCACAGGCGTACATGCGGACTTCGTTGTCAACCAGCGGACGGAATTCCTCGACCCGCGCGGACATAGTGTTGTAAAGGCGAAGCGCCATAGCAACTTTCGGGAGAGGCGACGAATCTACGATTCTAGGGTGACAGTAGAAATGCGGTCAAATTGGGGTTCCGGGAGACGAGGCCCGTTCCGGCAGCGCGTGAGCGTGTGCCCGCAACCGGCTTTGAACCAGAAAGACGTAGTGCAATGCGGAAATAATGGTGAAAATAAATGTGGCGCGCAAGCAGACCTTGCGTGCGACCCAGACCCACCACAGGGGCCGCACCTCGAACATCAGGACGAAAAATACAGCGGCGATTTGGGAGAAGGTGTTTGCCTTGCCGAAAATGCTGGGCCGGAAATCCCGCAACCCGGCAATAGCAAACAACACGGCGCTGGCAGCCAGAATCGAAATGTCGCGGCTGAACACTACGACCGTATACTTCCACGGAATCTTGTGGAGAATGGAGAGCACCAGAAACATCGTGCTCAGCAAGAGTTTATCGGCGATAGGGTCGAGGTACTGGCCGAGCAGTGTTTGTTGATGAAGGGTGCGGGCCAGCAATCCATCGAGGCCGTCGCTGAAACCCGCGATCACGAAGACCACCAGCGCCCACAGATAGCGGCCTTCCACCAGGTGAATCACGATGAACGGAACAAAAATCATCCGCAACAAAGTGAGCTGGTTCGGTGCCGTGAAAATCTGAGAGAGCTTCACGCACGCCCCCGCTCGGAATCAGACCGGGTCTCTGCATGACTTGCGTCTGTGTTCGTTCCCCGCTTGCCCGCCGAACCCAGCAAAACGGAAGGCTCCTGCCCCGTCTTTGCCTGGAATCGTTGGGACAGGGAGGGAATGTCTCCATCGGGCAGGTCGAGTTCGATGCGATGAATGCGGTGCATGGGGAAGAAAACCACGGACGGCGTAAACACCTCGCCGCCTTTGACCATGACGGCCAGATCATCCACGGACGCGAGCTCAATCCCGCTGACACTCAGGCCCTCCGGGGCAAGCGCCAGAATCATTCCCCAGAATTTGTCCCTGGGGTTGCTCAGGGTCACTACCACCACGGCGCCCGGCGAGAAAGGGGCACACTCGACGGGGGGCGAAGCCTTCTGGTGAGCAGACGAGAGCTTTTTCACGACGCCATGATTGTCGCCGCACCGGGCAAGGTTTGCAACCGGCTTACATCGTTACGTCGCGCCCGGACGCACGCACCTAACGCAACTGGAGCCACATTAGGTCACAACAGGAACGTTGCTCATTCCGGCGGCGCCGAATACTCGCCGGTAGCGCTCCACTTCGGAGGGCAGGCCGAGCGCCTTGGCGTAATTATCGGAAAGCTTCACGGCGGGGCGGCCCTCCGCACTCGAGACTTTACAGATCAGGCTGATCGGGTCGAATCCGCTGCCGCCTTGCGGATCGCAGCCGCGGAAATCATTGGTCAGCAACGTGCCCCAACCGGCGCTGAAGCGAATGCGGCGTCCGGGAGTCCACTTGCGGCGATCGAGAAAATCTGCCGCCGCGCGGAAATCGGCAGCGGTCGCGCCTTTCGCCATTACGCCGCCATAGTATGCGTGCAGGCCCAATATATCGTCGACGTCGAGCGCATCAGAGGCAATGATGAGCTTGCCCGCCGGGTCTCGGCCGCGGGCCTTCAGCCACGCGATGTACTCGTCCCCGGCTGCAAAGGGATTCTTGCTGTCGATGCGCTGGCCGGTCCAGTCTGCCGCCCATACCGGCGCACCTTGCAGGAACTGCGTCGTGCCAAAGGTGTCCGGCAGCATGATCCGCAATTCTCCATCGTAGGTTCGCTGCCACATCTCGAGCACGTGATATTGCGAGGCCTTCAGCGATTCGTCATCCGGCGCGAGAGCTGCAACGACCATCGGAATCTCGTGCGCGTTCGTTCCAATCGCTTCCAGGTCATGCTTGTGGGCAAGGAACGCATTCGAGGTGCCGACGAAATTTTGCCCGAGATTCGAAGCCATGGCTTCGACCACATACTCCTGCCACAGAAAGCTGTGACGGCGCCTGGTGCCGAAATCAGCGAGCCTGAGATCGGGCACGCCGCGCAGGCGTTCGATCTTGCTCCACAGCTTGGTTTTCGCGCGGGCATACAGGATGTCGAGGCCGAACTCGCTGAGCTTTTTCAGATGAGCGCGGGTTTTCAGCTCATCGAGGATGGAGAGCGAATACAGCTCCCACATGGTGGTTTCTGTCCAGAGACCGTCAAAGGTGAGATGAAACTGGTCGCCGTTAATTTTTAGCTCGTAGTCTGACAACCGGAAATCGTGCTCCAGCCATTCCAGGAATCCCGGCTCGAAAATTCCACGGCGGCCGTAGAACGTGTTGCCGGCCAGCCAGACCAGTTCGGATTTTCGGAATCGCAGTTTCCTCACGTGCTCCAGTTGCTGGGTAAATTCCTCAGTAGTCAGCAGATCGGCGAGACGAACAGAAGTGGTGCGGTTGAAGAGCGAGAACGAGACCCGCGTCTTGGGATAGTGCTTCCAGATGAACTGCAGCATCAGCAACTTATAGAAATCGGTATCGAGCAGGGACCGGGTCACCGGGTCGAGTGCCCAGTTGTGGTTGTGGGCCCGTTCTGCGAAATTGACAATCATCGGGTCATCTCAGCGAATGCAGGAGTCAGAACCAGGCTAGATCACTCTCCCGGAGAAGCTCCGAATGATTCTAGCCGTGGACGATCCAAACTGTCGAAGCGTCAGCATCGCACCCAGCGCCCCGGGCCCGAACGCGTGGGGGTTCGCCGCCGTTGGACTAGTGGGGCTGTCCGCCGCGTTAAAAGATGCGAAGATAGGGCATAGGGCTTCGATGAATGTTGCGCTAGAACGAGGAGGAAGTCGCTTGCCATCAAAGCAGGACGTGCCCTGGTACAAACTCGCGATCATCTACCAGGCTCACGTTCGTACTTTTTACGACAGCAACGGAGATGGCGTTGGCGACTTCCAGGGGCTCGATCAAAAACTGGACTACCTGCAGGAATTAGGGATCAACACAATCTGGTTGATGCCGTTCTTTCCGTCGCCTCTGCGCGACGACGGCTATGATATTTCCGACTACTACTCAGTCCATTCCAGCTACGGAACTCTGGAAGATTTCAGAACGTTTCTGAAATCGGCCCATGCGCGCCAGATACGGGTGATCATCGAGATGGTGGCGAATCACACCTCGGATCAGCATCCGTGGTTTCAGCAGTCCCGCAGTTCACGGGAAAACCCGCTCAGGGATTGGTATGTCTGGAGTGATAGCGACACCGGCTATCCCGAAGCTCGGATCAATTTTGTCGATAGCGAGCTGTCGAACTGGGCGTGGGACCCGATTTCGAAATCTTATTATTGGCATCGTTTCTTCAGCCACCAGCCCGACCTCAATTATGACAATCCCGCCGTCCGGGAAGAGATGTGGAACGTCATGAAGTTCTGGCTGGAAATCGGAGTCGACGGCTTCCGGCTGGATGCAGTCCCTTACCTGGTGGAACGCGAGGGCACGAGTTGTGAGAATTTGCCGGAGACGCACGCCATCCTGAAAGAGTTGCGGCGAAGGCTCGATGAGCAATTTCCGGGCAAAATGCTTCTGGCTGAGGCCAATCAATGGCCCGTGGATCTTCGTCCCTACTTCGCTGACGGGAACGAATTCCACATGGCGTTTCACTTTCCGTTGATGCCAAGAATGTTCATGGGAGTGAAACTGGAAGACCGCAAACCCATCACCGAGATTCTGCAGCAAACGCCGGAGATTCCGCTTTCCTGCCAGTGGTGCCTGTTCCTGCGCAATCATGACGAGCTGACCCTCGAAATGCTTACCAATGTCGAGCGGGACTACATGAACGACACGTATGCCAAAGACAAAGAGATGCGGCTGAACCTGGGAATCCGGCGCCGGCTTGCCCCTTTGCTCGACAACGACCGGAGGCGTATCGAGTTAATGCACGGAATGCTGATGTCGTTACCTGGCACTCCAAGTATTTATTACGGCGATGAAATCGGCATGGGTGACAACATCAAGCTGGGCGACCGCAACGGAGTGAGAACTCCGATGCAGTGGAGCGGAGGCTGGAACGGAGGATTTTCCGCCGCGGAGGCGGAGAAACTCTATGCGCCGTTAGTCCAGGATCCAGTCTATGGTTATCCTGCCGTCAATGTGGTTTCGCAAAAAAGGACCGAGCACTCTCTCCTCAACTGGATTGCGCGCATCATTGCAGTTCGAAAAACCACCAACGTGTTCGGCGGCGGATCGATTGAGTTTCTCTATCCTGCCAATCACAGAATATTGGCGTACGTGCGCCAGTTGGAGAATGAGACGATCCTGGTCGTGAATAATCTTTCGAACGCCGCGCAGGCGGTGGAACTGGACCTGCGCCGTTACAAAGGAAATATTCTGATCGAGATGTTCGGCAAGAACATATTTCCACGGGTGGGCGATTTGCCGTATTTGCTGACCCTGGGTCCGTACCAGTTTTACTGGTTTCGGTTGCGGCGAATCTGAAGTTATCGCTGATTTGAGGAACGATGTCTCATGGCAGAGGTTAAATTGGCGGAAGAGAGTGTTCTCACGGACGATTTTCTTCGCCAGCTCATTGATGTCGGTGAGGTCGACATCCTGGTGGGCGTGCCCACGCACAATAATGCCAAGACTATCGGGCCAATCGTCGAAACGATCCAGGCCGGCATCCTCAAATTTTTCCCACGGGAGAGAGCGGCAATCATCAACGCCGATGGAGGTTCACGAGACGGCACGCCCAAACTGATCGCGAGCGCCGCCATCCACGATACCCGGCCTAACTCCAAGCCATACGCCCTCCGGACATTTCACTCCATCAGCACGCAGTATGCGAGCAGTCTGGCACTTGGGACAGCGCTGCGGACGATCATGGCCGCCGCGGAATTATTGCGAGCCAAGGCCTGCGCTGTAATTTCGCCCGAGTCCACTCAAATCACAGCCGATTGGCTCACCACTCTCCTGCGTCCCATTTACACGGAAGAATTCGATCTCGTGTTGCCCACCTATAGCCGGCACAGGTTCGACGGTATTCTCCTCACCAATCTGCTCTATCCCATGACCCGCGCGCTTTATGGATTGAAAATCCGCGAGCCCTACGCTTTGGACTTCGCATTTTCCGGCCGCCTCGGAAGCCAATTCCTCGCGCAGAACGCATGGCATGATGAAACGGCTCAGGCCGGTTCCGAAACTCAACTCACGCTGGCTGCGATCGCCGGAGAGTATCGTATTTGCCAATCTTTTCTGGGTGCCAAGGAGCATGCGGAACGGCATTCCGCTGACCTGGTTCCGGCGATGCGACAAACTGTCGGGGCTTTGTTCTCTTCGTTGGAACCGAATTTTTCGCTGTGGAATGCCCGGACCGGGTCCCAGCCAATCCCTACCACCGGCGCTGCGCGGGAGTTCATTCCGGAACCACTGCGCGTAAACAGAAAACGGTTGCGAGAAATGTTCTCCACGGGAGTCGCCGAGCTGGAATCTGTATTTCAGTCCATTCTTTCTCCCTCGACGCTGGCGGAACTCCAACGCATCGCCCGTACGGAAGACGTCCCATTTCGTTACTCCGCGGAATTATGGGTCAAGACGGTTTACGAGTTCGCGGCGGCGTATCACCAATCGGTGATCAGCAGGGACCACATCATCCAGGCGCTGGCGCCACTTTTTCGCGGCAGAGCGTTCACATTTCTGACGGAGAACATCAACGGGTCCGACGCCGACGTCGAAAACAACATCGAAAGCTTGTGCCTTGAATTCGAACGAACAAAACCGTATCTGCTGGAGATTTGGAAACGGTAAACGAGTGAGGTCATCATGCGGCAAATGATTATCGACGAATTGACTCAGGCCATGCAGGAACTTACCAGAGGTTTTGCCCACATTCTTCCCCGGATCATCGTGTTGCTGATCATCGCATTTGCCGGATGGGTGGTCGCGCTCCTTTTGAAAATGTTCTTGCGCAGTATTCTTCGGCTCATCAAGTTCGATAAGCTCTCTGAAAACGCCGGCGCGTCCCAGTTGCTCACGAAGGCCGCGTTGCCTTCTGCGACGGAACTGCTGAGCCGGTTTGCTTTCTGGGTAGCCTGGCTGGGCTTCATTCTGCTGGGAGTAAGCGTGCTGGGGATCCTCGGTTTGCAGGACGAAATCGCCAGGTTCTTTCTGTTCCTGCCCCGTCTGTTTGTCGCGCTGTTCATTCTGTTTTTCGGCCTGCTCGCCGCCAGCTTTTTTTCCCGTGCGGCGCTGCTGGCCGCCGTGAACGCCAACCTTCGTTCACCCCGGCTTCTGAGTGTTTCCGTTCGCACGATCATCATCGTCTTTGTCTTATCCATGGTGTTCGAGGAATTGGGAATCGCAGAGCAAACTGTGTTGGTCGCTTTCGGAACCGCTTTTGGAGCCGTAATGCTTGGCCTGGCAATCGCATTCGGCACAGGCGGCAAGGACCTGGCACAGCAATTCCTGGAGAAGAGATTCGCCTTTGGAAAGAAGGACGAAGGGAAAGAAGACGAACTATCGCCGCTTTAGCGGCTTCCCAGAGCAAGTCCAGGCGTAACCGTGAGGCTTTCTGCGAGGCCTGCGGATCCGCCGTCAGCCACGCGCGCAGCGGCATCCGTTCAGTAGCATCAGTTCAGTCCGGCCTGCGTGGCCTTGACCAGGTTCGCCCCGGTCTTGGTCGCGTAGTAAATGCTGGAGGCTTCGTTCAGACCGCTATCGTTGTCCACGATGATGCCGCTTGTGCCTCCAGGCGCAGCCAGCGCCGTGCTGCTGCCACTGACGGTCGGAAAGCCGCTCGTGATATCCAGGCTCATGACGCAACCGGCATTTCCGCCGCCGGCAGAAGCGACGCAATGGTCCGTGACCCCTACGAAAAGATAGTCCTTCGCGAGTGTAGCGTTGTAAAACTCCGTAACCGGCGACGAGTCCGCCGTGCCTGTAGCCAGAGCCGCCGTTGTGGCGTTGGCGCTGCTGTTCAGCACGCCGCTGCTATTGAACCCAACGCTGTACAGGGTCGGGAGCGTTCCAGTGCCGGTTCCCGCGATGTACAGAATCGGCGTCCCCGATCCGGTATACCAGGCGTTGTTAAAGGCTGGCTCGTAAGGTCCGGTGTACATCGTGCTTGCCGTGCCCACCGGCACGGAGACGCTGCTCGCCATGCTTGTGGGAGCTTGCACGATCAGGGCATTGGTCCCGTCGGAGTTGAAGGAAGCATAGACCATCTGATTGGTGCTATCGACGACGACGGCGTTCTCGGCTGTGTTGCCGCTAGCCAGGACCGCGCCGTAGACAACTGACGGCGACGGGCCAGTGTCCGTCACATAATCGATGCGACCGCTGCCATCCGTAAAGAAAACATTATTTGATACCGAATCGTAAACCGGAGTCGACGGAACCGCGTCGATGGCAACACTCCAAACCAGCATTGGCGTGGCGCTGCCATTGAATACATTGCTGATCTTGTACAGGTAGCCGGAACCGCCGCCAGCCGAGCTGTAGGTGCTGACGTAAGCCACATCATTGGCGTCGTCATGTGTGTAAACCACGTAAGCCGCATTCGTGGAGCCCTGGTTCGTGGTTCCACCATCCGGCGAAAGCAGCACGCTCTGGTCCACGGCGTTGTTTCCACCGGCGCTTCCCGGCACGACCGCCGCTGTCGCGCTGGTCCCGTTCGTTCCCGTAGTCCCGAGGGTCAGGATATGGAAGTAGGAACTGCCAACGCGATTCTCAACATAAGCAATTTGACTCCCGTTCTGTGAGAGGACCACGGAAGCCGGCACTTGTCCGGTTCCTGAAGCGTAGGCGAACATCACCGTTGGCTCGCTCACGCCGCAGTATGGAGTTGGAGTGGATGTGCCGCTGTAGAGATTGTTGAATCCAACGATGTTGGCTTGTCCGCCCGATGCAGGCTTCGCCGGAACACCGATCACCACGTAATCGTCGGTGCAGCTTGGCGATGCCGTCACATCAAAAACATATTTCGCAGGAAAGGTCTGGCCCCCGCCCGGAGCGGCGGTCAGGATAAACGAATCTCCCACATTGTTATAGCCGCTGTTGTCGTAAAACTCGTAGCTATCGGCGAAATTGCTGAAGATGTTTATCTCCATACCGCTGCCGATGAAGAGAAGTCCCTGCAAATCAATTCCGGGGTCGACTGAGGGGAAGAGGAGGTTGTCGTACGTGAAGAATCCGCTGGGGCTCGGCGTTTGCGCTGGGCCGCCTGGATACAGCGGGTAGGAGCCAACGTCCGGGCCGGCAGTCACGGTAAGGGTGCCGGCGGTGGCGAGAAATTGACCGCCGCCATTGTCGGTTGTGTTGAGGCTGCCGTTCCCCGTGTCGATGCCATTGGCGAAGGCGAAGTCGAACAGCGGCTCAAAAGCGGACGTCAAAGGCGACGCCGTCAAGGGCATGCTCCAGTCTCTGCGACTGCGCCCGTGACGCCCGCGGAACGGACCTGGCCACGGACCTGGCCACCATACTTCCGGATGGCGGATATACCAATTCTGCGTCCAGCGGGGATCTCTTCGGGCTCGCGCCATCACGGACTCATCTTTTGAGTCCGGGTAGAGGACATGATGATGCGTCCAATCTGAAGCGATTCCCAGCCGAACATGCTGAGAAACATGCGGGGGAATTTGCAGAGGAACGCGCGGCGCGGCCTGGCCCACGAGCGCCTGCGCAGTCAACGCCAACACAATACCTGCAACAATACTCTTCATGTTCACTCCCGGTGTTGTCACAGACACGGGCATCGGCTCAACCTGGGGGAGGGTCAGTAACTTCTGCCGAGCGCCTGTATTTTGCCCGTCGCGCTACCATTTTGCAGGTGCGGAACTGCTCGAAACAAGGTTACCCGAGTACTCTCTGGGTTCTCGATTTCGTGCCGCTGCCAGGCGGGACTGCTTCGATTCGACCCGCCAAAAACTCCCGACTGACGGGCCATCCGTTGGTAATCACGCGGCGAAACGACAGTGTTCATCGAGACCGTACCCCCCCAACCAACCGGAACGGCGAGCGCAAACCCTTGCTTTTCAGCGTCTTTCAAGCACAACACTGGTTTCCAGAAAGCGCAAGATAGGTATCTTGAGGCGGCGCCAGGTCGAGGCACGTTCCAGACATGTGGGCTGATCTGTAAGTTGGACGCTTTGGAGGAAAGCGCCGATAGGTTCTTCAAAAGAAAATGGTAGGCACGAGGAGACTCGAACTCCTGACCTCTACCGTGTCAAGGTAGCGCTCTAACCAACTGAGCTACGCGCCTACATTGTTTTCAAGCAGTTACAGACTCTAGCTTACCATTCTGATCCACGATCGATCCACACACTTTCGGGAACCGACCGCAATCCTTAATCAGTTCGCAAAATTCTTCTTGCGCGCTGAGTTTGTTGTCGCTGTTTCCTTGCACGTAAAGGTCAAGCGTCGTTTGTATCCTGCTATGCCGGAGAGTTTCCTGCACAGTCTTCGGATTCACGTTGCCCTTGTTCACCAGCCATGTGGCCAGCGAGTGGCGCAGGTTGTGAAGTCCGAATCGATATCCATCCGGAATCTCGACGCCAGCAGCGATCGCCGCCGGACGAAGATGGTCGTGAACGAAGATCGAGGCGCAAACTGGAATCTTGCCTTTCTTTTTGATCGACGGGAACACGAAGTCAGCGTCAGCCGCGTACAAGCTCTGTTCCTTCCATGAGCGGAGGAACTGAGCCAGGATCGGACCGAGTGGGACCGTAGAGTCAGATGCCGCCGTCTTGGGCTTGCCTTCTTTCCCACGCCGCCAGCTCTTACTCACGCGAATACGGTTCTCTTCCCACCGGATATCAGCCCACCGTAATGCGACCACTTCACCTGCTCGCAAAGCAGTAGCAGCCACGGTGAACACCAGCGTGAAGTACATCATGTTCGTAAAAGACTGCAGCATCACGAGCGTTTCGGCGGGCGTCACCGTTATGGCTTTATACGTTGACTTGATATTCTTGAGCCGCCAATTCGCACACGGGTTCACCTTGCAGACTTCCTCAAACAGTCCGTAGTCGTAAACGCCGTGCATGACCTGCTTTGCCTTTCCAATCGTCGGTCCCGCGTATCCTTGGCCTCTGAAACCGTTCAACCAATCGTGAATTTCTTTACGCTTGATATCTTCGGCGGGAACATTACCCCACTTCGGAATCAAGCTTTTCTTCACGACGTGAACGATCCCTTCGTTGCGGGATTCCGCATCGAGATAACGCAAGGCCAGCACGCCGAACGTGAGGCGGTCAACGTCCGCATCCTTGTTTACCTCGGCCCGGAGTCCCATCTCGTCGATCTTCTTCCACGCATCGGTCTCGTTCTTCAATTCTTTTACAAGTCCGATGCGCTTCGTGTTCTCGACTCTCTTACCATCCTTGCTGGTTCTAAATCGAAAAAGCCAGGTCCAGCCGTCACTGCGCTTTACCTGCCGCAAACTGCCTGTCTGGTATTTCATTCGGCCTCCAATTTTTTAGAATGTGGAAGCCGCCCAGCACAGGTTAACACATGCGCTTCAAGCTCTGAAATCCTGAAAAGCCTTGTGTGGCGCTGGTTTCCGGTGGGCAGAATATGCGACGGAATCACACCGTCGCGGGCGAGTTTAAGTGAGTGCTTACGAGAGCAGCAGAGAAATTCTGCTGCACGGTCGGCGTCTACGAATGGTTCAACGTGTTCGTACTGCATAAAAAGAGAGTCCTCCATAATTCGCTCTGAGCTGGCTTGCTCAAGCGTTATCAGGTTGGTGGCTCTCTTTTCCGTGTGAAACCGAGCGTCAGTTGCCTGGGCCGACGCCGTACCGATTTCTCGAAGACCGGAAGGTATCCGGTATTTTCAACGGAGTAAACTTCTGGGCTTCAAGATCGAACTGCTCCATGATGAGACCGATCAACTGCCGGGCAAACGCTGCACGTGTTTGCGGACGTGGTGGTAACCGCCTGGACTGGCGTTCCAAAAAACGATACATCTCCAACAGAACCATCTCCGGATCTTTCGGCACACGGTTTGCCATGTTACCGCGCAACCGCTTCCCTTTCTTCTCGATCATGGCATCCACCCACTTGGTGTAGGTTGCTGGCGTACCAGTAGCCGGAGGCGGGAGCTGCGCAACTGCGTCGGTGTAAATCCCGAGTGACTTGGTATTACGTGCTGCTGTAATGACCAGCTTGCGATCCGTCATCGCCTCAATCGCCCCTTCCGGCAGCAATTCCACCGCATTGCGATAGCCGTACATATAGGCATACGCCGTGCGGACTACGACGCGTGTCGCCCGCAGGGCCGTGTTGAACATTCCATACGGCGCGAGCTTGGTTTGCAGCCACACCAGCCGCTTGCCGATGTAGAGCGACGAGTTCGAGTTTTTGATCTCTTCGATGTATTCCAGCGTCGTTGCTTGATCCGACGGGGATAGAAATGCCAATTCCTTGGCGTCAAAACCTTCAAATCCCATTATTCAACCGCTCCTCCTTTTGCAAACTTGTCTTCGCCAAATATGCTAACACAACGTGCATGACGCTGTTAGGAAATTATCATTCTAACATTGCGATGTTGCGTAAGAATAGTTTGTGCTTGCAAAAATAGCAGAGTGTGTAGTATAATCATTACCAGTAGATGGAGGTTTGAGATGACATCGGTCAGCGCGAAACTCACTTTCAACGACCCCGGTTACATCGGCCTTCCGTATTGGCCCGAACGCGACCTGCGCATAAACATCAGCAAAGAGGTGCACCCAAAGCTCGGCCCGGCTAAGAAGGAAGCGGCCCTGGCCGCAGCCTGCGAGAAACACGGCATTACGCGGGAACGGTACGACGAAATCTCAAAGTTGGCGGACCGCCCGTTTTACACGCTTGACGGCACCCGAAACGGCGAGATCGTCATTCCACAACGCATTATTCAATCCTTCCTGAACAATGCGAACCAGGAAGCACCAAAGGCGATTCCCCGTATCGCCTCAAAGGGGCTCACCTTCATCGGCATAAAGCTTGAGGGCGGGTACCTGCGAACCGGCCGGTACGAACGGGATGCAAAGCTCTTTCAACGTTTCGTCAAAATGGAAAACTCAAACCAGCGAATTTTTTCATCCGCTCCTTACATTTCTGACTTCGCCGCGACAGGAACGTTCCTTGTCGACGAGGGAATTATCAATGTTGGAGATCTGCGCAAGCTTATTGAATACGGCGGGCGCTGGTTTGGTATCGGATCGGCGCGGCCTCAGGGCTTCGGCCGGTTCCAGGTCATCGAGTGGAACGCCGCGTGAATTACTTTGGTTGTGAAACTTTAACGAAGTCGAAGTCTTAGTCGAAGTCAAAGCCAAAGACGAAGGTTGTTTCCCAAAACATTAGCGCGACACGCCCAGCGCCAGAGCAAGGGGCACAAACATCGTAGTTTCGGCGACACGGAAATCGCGATCAAGAGGAGAAAACTTATGCTGGTAAAACTTAGCGATAGAGAAGTACAGGTGCGTGCTGTTTACGACACCAACAAGGCAGGACGTTACATTCTGGTCCGTAACATGATGAACATGTCCGGCGATCTTGCACACGAGGATTGCTACGATCCCCGATTAAAGGGAAATTCCGATCCACTCCATGTGTATCGCAAGGGGTATCGAACCTGGTTGTTGTCGGAAGCTGCTCTGACTTCAGAGGAGCAGGAACTAGCGCTCAAGTTGGCGGGCCAACGACCGCGCCATCTCGACTCGCTTCTGAGTGCCGATTGCGAGAGGCATGACGACGAAGAAGCAGAAATCGAGTCGGAAGAGCATGACGAAGACGAAAGCGAAACGGAGGCCATAGCGGATGCGACAGAGCCGCAGGCAGTTGCATAGGCTGCGTAAGCCCGAGCGGCTCGCCGGTTTTGCGGCGTTCGCCTGCCGCACCAGAATGGGGCGCAGTCCTTCCTTCAGATCGATTGCGCTCCGTCTTTCAATTTGAGCAGAGTCAGTATCGTGGGCAAAACCAGATCCAAGGAGAAAACAATGTCAGACTTCTACGGATGTTTAGAGAGCACGTCATTCCGCGTCATGGACCGCGCTGCATTCCTGGCCGATCCTGAGGTTGCGCTCCTGAAAGCGCACGCCGTTAGCGAGGAGGGATTCTTTGTCGAGGACGATGGGTACTTTTCCTTTGGCTGGTACGGTCAGTACCCGTCAATCGAGCTCCCTATCTTCGATGACGACTTACCAGACGGCGTCCGGTATGTAGATATTGGGGAAGCGATCCGCGTTCACATTCTCCCGGGCGACGTGTGCCAGATTGGGGTGAGCGGGAATGAGAAGCTCCGCTATATTGGCGGTTACATCTGGTGGGTAACGTCCAATGGCGTTGTTGCGATTAATGGTCAAACCTGCTGGGAGGATAGGCTTACAGAGAATGGCATCAGGGGTGTGGCGGAGAGACTGGCAAAGCAGGTTGATGATCTTTGCCTCCGAACAAACGACCAGGCAGCGCCTGCATGAACCGCCAGAATCGACAAAAGACTAGGCGGTATGAACCGGGATGGCACTGATCTCGACGCCTGAGGAAAGAATGTACAAGGTTCGAGTACCAACACACGGAAGGGAGGAACGGCTGCTCTGGCAGCCAATACACACTTATGATGCTTGAATTAACAGACATCAGATCGACAAATGCGGACTTCAAGCCGCCAACGCGACGCAACGGGGAAGAATTGAGACTGCACTCCGTTGGCGCACAGGGGGAATACTTCGTTGTTCGGTATTTTGGGTGGGAACCGGTCGAGGGTCCGGCGATTGATCGCTTCATGATCGACGTTTACTACAACCATCTCGGTTCTGAGGCATTCCGCGTGACCGCCAGGCTCATCGAGCCACCACCTGCAACGCCGACTCTCTTGGAAAGATTGTTGGCCGCTTTGCAAATTATTTTCGGGATGCAGACGCTAGACGCAGATCTAGGAATGGAGCCAACCCCGTGAAGAGCGTAGTCACTGACGAGATGGCCCGTTACTATGCCGGGATGGATCCCAGGCAGATGCATTTCGATTTCTATTTGGCGCTGGGTTCGCGCATCGAACCACAACCCGGAGAACAGCCCGACCGGCAAGAGAAGCCACCGGGGCGCAGGCCTCGGAGGGCAGCGTGAAAATCAACGTCACACCACGGATAATCTTGATTCCGATGGCGACCGTTGGTCAACGCCCGGTCACCGGCGGTTCAGACCATGGCTGTTGCTTCTACGAGGAATCAACGACTTAGCGGGAAATTTCCTTATAGTAGAGGGGCTTTTTCCCCGGCGCTCCTGCGTGTGCCGCATTGCAGTCAAAGATCCAGAACAGGTTTCCAGCGCAAAACAGCGTTGGATCTTTGACTCAAGGGCGGCTTCCCAAACGGGAGCCGCCCTTTCGGCTTTTATGGACAAAGGAGTTCGTGATCGAGCGCAGACCTACAGGAACACCCAATCAGCGCGCCCGGCGAGCACGTCGGCTTGCTGGATATGTTTGCTTTGTCGCTCCTTCGCGATCGGGAGTCTTCTGGGCGATTCTCAAAGATGAAGAGGGAACGGAGCATTTCGCGTACGGTCCCAACTTCCTGATGTTTCCCGCGATTCCCGTGATTGGCCAGCAGGTGACTTTTGTACGGCTGCCGCCTCTGTCTGGTTCTAAGTTCCCACGGGCAATTGAAGTGGATGTTTTTAGTAGTTCGAAGCGGTAGCTCTTGCACTTCACAATTTAATCTCGCACAGCTCAAGACATTAGACCGGACCTTCCAGGCACTGTGTAACCGGCGAGCACCAAACAACGGGCCTGTAACAATCTCCAGCCAACCGAAACGTGATTCCTCGTTCAGAGGTTTTCCGGGCAACGGGCAGGTGGTCTGATCCTGCACACGGGCATACGCCCCGGTCCTAAGTGAAATCACAAAAACCACGGTCAGTAGGCGCGCAGTGAATTTGAGTAGACCAGGCACTGTTGCAGGTGGGGATGTGCTGCGCGCGAGACAGCACTGATGGTGAGCAGCTCAGGCTATTTCACCAGGGAATGCCCGAAGTGTGCCCGGAGTAATGGACTTGAGAGACTTTGCAGTAAGGCGCTCGGATCAGGATGACGCAAATAAGGAGCAAGACTAGATGATTATCTTTGAACGCAGTGCCGATGGCTTCACACGGCACGGAGACATAGACTTCACCGTCGGCCTCTTTCAGTGGCAACGGCATGACGGCGCATTGGACGGCGGTTGGGCGATCGAGCCGGTCAGCGATCTCTTAGCTCGCATGCAGCGTGGAGGACCGTACAAGTATCAGTCCTACCGCATCCTGCCCGCCGAGTCGCGATCGCTGGACATCAAACCAACCTGTGCAGGCTGCGGTGCCATCGCTACGTCCTAATTTTACGAAGGCCGTGGACGCAAGGTTTTGAGCGCCATGTGAAGTTCACGGACTTGTCGCTTTCTGTCGGAGTACTGTTTTAGCTCGCCTTCGGCCAAGCCCGCTAAGGTGCCCTGCTGAAGAGTATCGACTTGCTGTTGGTACAGGTCGCATAACTCATTTGCGATCCGATGAACGGTGCGTGATCGTGATGCGTTTTCATTCATTGGCTCCCTGATTCCTGGATACCTGCGCGACCGATTGTGATTCTGCACGGGCGTTGAATCCCGTGTCGTCCTTAACTCTGACCCTCATCTCCACGTTAAACAACAATTCGTCAATCTCAACCAGTAAGGTCATCAGCTTTTCAAGGTCTTGCTCGCTCTGCGCTCTTTTCTTTAGCTCCGGCCATCTTGTTGGAATAAGCCCATCGATGTTCTTGTCACCCGTCATTGGAAATGTCGCTCCTTTCGATGTCCTTCTTTTCAAGCGCCCTTGCAGTCGCGGCTTCAAGTTGGGTCTCACCGCACGTTGACGATACCGCTGTGTTGCAACGGACCAGCCTCACTTTGACTAGTGTCAATTGATCGACAAATCTTCCGGCTCGACAAACTGGTTGACAATCTCTGCCTGCTCGCACTCAAACAGGCAAGACTCCTCTGGATTCTCCGGCTTGTACCGGGCGGTGAGTCGCGACGCACTGCAGCGCTCGATGAAATACAGAGCCGCTCGTGGCGTTGTGAATGATCGTTGACAGGTGCCGTAGTACGTCTGGGCAGCCACCCTGTACCTGTACATCACGAGGCCGACGTAGCACGACTGGTCATCTGTAATATAGGAGCAGCCTGACTGCACCACGGCCTGAATCTCTGGACAATGCGCCCATGTTAGGTCTCGCATTCTTCTGGCGATCAGTAGGCCGCTGCCGCAGCTTGCCAAGATCAACCCGCCAACAATAGCGAATCCGATCGTCATTCCAGAAGACTAATCGGGAACGCGCTCTGGCGTCAGTGACGGCCAACCATGTTTAGGCTGTGGAAAACTCTGGCCCTGGGAAAGAGCCAGTCCAACGCAAGTTTGGTGAGAATGGTCTGAGTGATCCTGGGGCGCGACCACAATTAAAATCTGCGCTCGCGTCATCGTCAAGTACACTAAAGTAGATAGGTAGGGTGGGGCGGGAGGAACGGGGTCGAACCGTCATCTCCGGGATGGAGCCCCGGCGCATTGCTTTGTGCTACTCCCGCGTGCTATTGCTTTTGATGGACTCACATCTTATTCCCTACGAAGGCCGTCGGGTGCGAGGTCTTGAGCCCCCTGTGAAGTTCACGGACCTCAGAGAGTCTCCTTGCTGTTAAATAAGTCGATCCATGTTCTTCTCAGCCGCCATTGCAAATTCTCCTTCTTTTGATTTTTCATCCTCCAAGCCGCTTTCAAGAATCTATTCGGTGGGCCAAGAGCAGGTCTGTGACAGTGGTCACAACTCCGCCAGGAGTTTCTGTGGATTTTGCAGTTCAGTGACGACAGAGCCTCCCACTTCGGGACGGTCTTCAACACGATCATGGAGGGACAAGGCGTGATTCCTGACGCACGGGGAATGCAAGAATCGATTTCACTCTCTCCGGAGGAGTCTCGCGAGTGCCTATGATCTGCTTGTGGCGCGAAAGTCGTAGATCTCACACTGCGCCAATAGATTTCTGTGTACTGAGAAATGCAACTCGACGGCGGACTGTGGGGCAATATCACCAATCACTCGGGGTTTCTTACTCCGACTGACGCAGGGCCAAGCAAGGTGACCCAATCTTTTCCGAACTCCCTGCTACCTCTTACCTTCTATAGCGGTGTTGTCGACGCAACTACTCACTATCTACAATGCGACCGCAAGGTAGGCGTTCCGACTTCTTTCGCCTGCAATAGTTGCAGTTTCCCGAAAAGGAGTTTGGCTTCTCCCAAATTGGTCCATGATTCTCCAACGCAGTTGCTAACGGGGTGACCTCCAGAAACATGAGTTGACTCTAACCCTTTGACTTCACAGGGCGTTCAAAGATGTGCGAAGGCTATGTCCTCCAGTCGTTAATGTTTGGAGCACAAGTTGCACGGGAACAACGGAGGAAACTCAGAGTCGTCTGAAGGAGTCACACCAATGCGATTGTATTTGATCTCGACACTCCCATTCTTTCTCTCTGCGTTAGTGTGGACACAGAGTGTTGCTCAGAGCGGCATTCTGCCCACTCAGAGCGCGGCGGGGCACTCGACCGTCCCACTTGTCGTGAAATTCAGTGGAAACATCCCGCAACCGAGGAGCGCGAGTCTTTCTGGCCCGCTGGGGGTGACTTTTGCGATCTACTCGGACGAGTCGAGCAGTGCCCCGCTTTGGCTCGAAACGCAGAGTATCTTGACGGATGACAAGGGTCGCTTCACCGTTCTACTGGGTTCGACGAGCTCAAATGGTGTTCCCGCTGATGTGTTTGCGTCAGGGGAAGCACGCTGGATCGGTTTCACACCTGACGACGGAGTGGAACGACCCAGAGTTTTGCTTACGACGGTGCCCTATGCCTTTAAAGCTGGTGATGCTGACACTCTGGGGGGAATGGGTCCTGAGGAATTTGTAACTACGCAGCAATTGAACTCGTTGCTAAATACTGGTTCTGGTCGGTCGCCGAGCCCCGTCGTTTCGACACCCGTGCCTTTTCCTGGTTCCGGGCCACTACAGGAATCATCGTTTGAGGCGATTTCACCGTCAGGGCCGTCATTTATTTCCGATGCGACAACTGGGCCGCCGTTAGCAGTAAGCTCCAATAACCTAGTTCAGAATCTCAACGCTGACTTACTCCACGGATTCTCCGATTCAGCGTTTGCAAAACTGACGATACCAAATACTTTTATCGGGACACAGAGTGTGTCGGGCGGGTTGAATCTACCGGCTGCTAATTTAGAGCCGAGTTCTGCCGGTTTATTCGACTCTGCTCCTTTGGATTTTGAATCGTCCGTCTGTCCACCACCGCTTTCAGCCGGTTGCCAAACTCCTTCCCAGCGCTTTCGTTGGTTCTCTCAACCCGTCGTGGGCACGGCAGGGGAGCCCCCAAGCGCTCTTCTGTCTCTGTCATTTGGAACGAATGGCACGACTCCGACCAGCACCGGTCTCTCCATCAACTCTGATGGCACTATCAATTTTCCAGCGGCGCAACAGATACCTGTCAGCGCGGTCGAGAATGCATTTTCGGAACTTCAGACTGGTGCGCCTGGTGTGGGTGTTGCTTACGCTCCGATTGTCAACACCGTAAATTACTCGTGGACGCAAACGCCTAACTCCGGCAACCCAAGTGTGCCACGATCCGGACTGAATCCGGGATCGAATATTGTCACGTTGCAACCTTGTCCACAGGGCGTGAATGGTGCTGATGTGTGGCATTATCTTTATGTCTCGGGTACCGGTACTCCTGAGGTTGTTCTCATAACGGGCGGATCATGTGTTTCGGGAGCAGCAAGCGGGACTCTTGAATTCACCGCGAGCTATGCTCATCCACGCGGCTACTCGATCGGCACGGCTACGGACGGCGTGCAAGAAGCTGTCTTCAGCGCAGGCAATTCAAGCGACCAGACGACATCCAGGCAAGTGATGATCGATCCCGGAACTCATCTTTTCCGTGCCCGGCTCTCAATTCGCGCCTCGGGAATGACAGTCACTTCGTCCGGCGCGACGATCACCTGTGCAATGAGCGATACGTGTATCATGCTGGGCGACCCGACAAGTTCTACTCCGTTTTCACAAATTGTTCTGCGCGGACTTAGGGTGGCCGCAGGGGTTCCAAACGGTACCTGGCCTGCAGTTGAGGACAACGCAGAAGGGTCACTAATAGACGATTTTGGGCCCGTAAACAGCCCGGTTCCCCTAAGCAGTTTTGGGTCGCTTGTTCAGGTGGATAACGATCAGGCGGCGACGATCAACCGTCTTAGTTCGCTTGGACCCGCGTGGTCCCGATGTGATGCAACATTCTGTTCAACCGCCATCGTAGGCCCAGGCCCATTTGGCACGAATGCCGGAGTGCTCTGGGTTACGAACGCAAACTTAGGCTTGGGGTGCTCAGCCAATGGAATAGACAATCAGAATGGCAATACGATACAGATCCTTAATTCTGTGGTCGAGGCTTACCCACAATTCGGAATACGGGCGCGCACCGTCTATAGTGCTCAAACGGTTTCGATGAACAATGTGTATGAAGAGGTCGGCGAATGCGTGAATCCACTCGGTACAGGCATGGCAGGGCTAATCGTGGAAGGTGGATCTGCATCGGTCTACTCAAGCGTTGGACCGACTGGCCAAGTTCCACAGTTCGCGAATACTGGATCAATTCAATACAACTATTACATAGTGGTTAACAGCAGCACTATGGGCCCCTCGTATGCGTATCTAGCAGGAACAGCGCTCACGAACGGCTCGGGGAGCATAAACGTGACTTGGAACAAGGTCGGCACAGCGGGAAGCATCACATATGACGTTCTGCGGACAGTCAGCAACGGCGGCGACACCGCACAAGCTCCTTACGGTACCGGAGCCTTCGCTGTCAGGACTGGAGTGCCTACTACAAGTTGCTCGCGGAAGGTCTGTGTCATTAGAGACAACGCAGCAGCAGTTCCCGCGCAGTACACGCTTTCTGCCGCGCCAACCTATTGGCCCGCACTGACATTGTGGCCCGGATCAATCGTTCTCACTACAGTGGGTGACTACCAAAATACGGGGGGTGGCATACCCACCATGTACTTCACAGACTCGCTGGCGACCGGAGGAATTGTGAATTCAGCAGGAGCCTTTGAGCCGTCCGTATTTGCAGAGTGGTGCCAACCTCAATATAACTGGTCTCCAATCTCGATGCAATGTGTTGGAGGTACTTCTTATTCAAACGATTTTCCTCCTGTTCAGGGAACGATCATGCAACTGTCGAACAATGGCGGATCGCCCGGTGGACTCAAGGGGCGCCTGTTATTTGAATCGCCGATAGGAACTTCATCACTAGGTACTCATGTAATTACTCTCGCTGACTCCAATCCCACCAAGACAAACGCGACACCTAATAACAGGCCCAGTTGGGACGCCAACGATACCTACATTGGCTATGATCAGCCACAATATCAAAACGTCGCACAGACGCAGCTTTCTTTCGGCGCTCCTGTATCCATTTCCAACTACATCGGCAACCCAGGAGATGGTGTGAATTTTCTTGAACGACTGACAAGCTCTTTGAAGACTTTTAACCTGCCGGTCACGATCAATGGTAACTTGACCGTCACTGGTACCTGCACTGGATGTGGAGGAACATCTGGCCCATCGGTTATCGAGTCCGCTCTCAGTGCGATGACTCCGACGGTTCCTGGGAGGTCGAAACTGGGTTTCGATAGCGACGGGCAAATCTCCGTGTCCGAGAACGGCGGTCCTGTGACCGAAGTGGCGAAGAAGATACCTCAGGAATTCACGTACTCGTTTTTCGATTCGGATCATGCCCTCACGACATCCTTGCAGGTCCCCTCGGTCTATGTAAATCGTGCGGCTGCATTCCACATCGTGGAAGTTTACTGCGAGGTGGATACGGGTCTGGCCGTCATAAACTTAACGGAGGGAGGATTGTCGATTCTCCGTTCGGGCCTGGAGTGCACACCCGACGGCGCTTCATCAACTATTTTCGCCGAGGGTATGGACGGCATACCACTGGGAACAAAGATCAACCACGTGACGCTTTCGACAGCAACGGGTTTGCATCGGATAAACGTCGTGGTGAAGTATATTCCGGACTGAAAGGGAGTGCTAATTAGTTTCGGTTTTGTCCATTATGTCGAAATAAGTGGGAAATTCTCCTGTAGTTTCGATCCTCGAAAGCGTTGCGACTTCCGCCTCATACGAATCGGCCCGTGTCGAGTTTGTTACGAATTACGAACCGCGGACACGGGCTGTCGAGGATGCCACGACTGCAAAATAGCGAAGTAACTAGTGCTGACTTTGTTACAAAATACGAACAGGCAGGCGCGCGTGTATAATCTACACTCCGTCGAAATCACCTCAAATCAGTGCACGGCGCGGTGGACGGATGGATGTCAACCGTGTCCGACGCACTGGCACGCTCTCGCACTGTCCTCTCTATCTGCTCCGATATTTTCGGTCAGTTCCGACGCTGTGCTTTTCTGAGAGAGCATGGCTGGCTGGTACTCGGTTCGAGCAGCGGCCATGGTGGGATTGTTCAGTTCGCCGCCGAGCTGGTGGATGTCGTAGTGCTCGACGTGGATGGCGATGGAGCGGAGACGGCTGTGATAGCCGGGGAGCTGAAGCGAATCAAGGCAAGAGTTCCCGTCATCCTGCTAGTCGGCGAGAGCCAGACTTTAGTTGAAGGCGTCGTTGAGTGTGCCGACGCATTGGTGGCCAGGTTGGATGAATGGGAGATCCTGCAAGCGTTAGAGCAGCAAGCCGGACACTTCGCTCACGCTGCCCGACCGGCGTGACTTCATATATCAAATGGGGAAGCGTTCTTGGCAACTGCGGGATCGTTCAATTCCGTTATGGGAATGCACAGCGGAAAAATGACCCTTCGTGAGGAGACTGGAGTCCCTGCCGCTCATATCCTTTATTCATGCTTAGGATTGGGTTGGGCGACTGCCCTTATTGCGGCAGTCTGGATGTCTTCCGTTCGCACCCGAAGAATTTGATGGATCGTGCACGAGTGCTGCTCCTGCTTGAACTTGCCCGGTGCCATTACTGCATGCAGCGTTACTACTACCCGCTCCTGATGCCCCCGCTCCGCGAATACCCTAACCCATCGCCGAAGAAGGCTGTCCGAGCCGTCACCAGCGAAGAGATACGGAAGCGCACGGCGCAGGCACAGATTTCCACACCCTAATGTTCATCCGTCACAGACCGACAAACCCGCGTCGAGGTATTCTGCGTCGCGAATCGCGAGGTGAGCAGAGCTATGACCGAATTCAAGAAGTCCAACAATCCAGACGATATCTCCGATGGCGAAGAAAAGCAGGCGACTACGACCGCGAAGCGTAAGCTGCCGTACGAGAAGCCCGCCTTCCGTTACGAGGAGGTGTTTGTCACCTCAGCCCTGTCCTGCGGCAAGATGGTAGGGACGGGCACGTGCGGCATGACCACCAAGTCGTCGTGACGCTGAACCATACCAACACTGCTTGGGCCTGAACGATCTGCACCGGCGCAGAGATTCGGCGTCGTCGTTCGCAACTTGATTTATCCGACTCCGCACTAAGAAGCAGCGAAAATGGCTACCGCCTCGAAGGGCTTCAGTAGATCGGACGCGGGCCGCCACATCCGTCAATCCGGGATCGAGCGCAGGTCTTAAGCGTCAGGATCGAGAATGACCGGCATCCGGTCGCGGATGGTTGCGGTGATTGAGTTCGGCGTGTCCAGAGCATGGTCAATGCCGTGGAGAGCTTTTGGTTCAGAGTCCGTGAAGCTGCCCCATCAAGACTGCGAAAACTAATGTCGGCTCTTACGACGCTGACTCTGGACTACTCTGAAAGTCGCGCGCAGAGTTTTTCGGCCCTTTTTGCGTCAGCTGCGCAGGCTCTTTCCAAGATGGTGAGCGGCAAGTTTCTCAATTTCCTCCCCAGGGAGATCGTTTACCAAGTAGACCGTTCCAGGCGAAAGCTGGATAGCGTTGGAGAAAGAATCGTCCATGGATTTCAGCATTTCTTCTCCCTTGCCGCTGCGGAATTGCCCTTCTATCTCGCGGCCCAGCGCTTCCAACATTTCGATATCTGCAGCGGGATCGAAAGCCCGTACTGGCCGCCAGTCGCTCACGAAACGAACACCGCAGAAGCCGCCAGAAGGATCAAACAGGATCACTGCTATGTTGATGAACTCGCCCGTCACAATATTCGGCGTGTAGCGGAGGGTGAAGAATTGGAGTTGTCGCGGCATGGCACCACTGGCATGATAACCGATCCGAGACAGAATGCCTGCTGTGATCAAGGCTCAATTCTCCCTCCACTTTGGAAATGGGTTGCGCACGGACAAACGGAACGCGTCAATCAGCGGCCGTATCATCGTCCGCCGGTCGACGAGCATCTCCACTAGCTTTCCCAATGCATTGAAATTCGAATTGTACCATCCGCTCGGAATTTGCTGGGCGATGGACCGAATGATGTCTGGTTCCAGGTTCTCAATCAGCCGGAGTGATGTGACAAACGACGCCCATCCGCATACGCTTTCGTAGACTTCATTCTTTGCATAGACTCCGCGGAGTGTAATGTCTGGGAATGTCCACTCTCCGCCGTTGAAACAATATCCTTGGTCGATGAAGGCTGCAGTGTAAATGCGTTGTTTGTTTTCACGCCAAAATACTGCCTGACGTGCGTCGGTATTGCCGGTCCATTTGTCCAACACCAACATCGCGCAAAACCGAGTCAGGTTCGATACGCTTCCTAACGTCTCGGTTGGCAAATAATCAAAACACCGTCCTATGAGCGGAGATACCGCATATTCCGACCCGAACTGCAGGCCTGCCTGACAGCGCACTTTTTGATCGACCAGTTGGATGTGCAGGTCCGGTGTGTGCTCCACTAGCCGAGCGTCAACCTCGACGATGACCGATACTGGCACAGGAAGTCCGATCTGCTCCGCCAACTGAGAGGCCAGCATCTCATTGACCAATACGCGAGGATGTTGGGGGTTATTGCCGAACTTGACCACATAAAAGTGGTGGTCGGAACAGAGCATGAGATGGGACTGCGCCCCTCCCCGCATTCTTCGAATATGTTGGACTGCAATTACGGTCTTGACCCGAGGCTCGACCGAAGGACAATACTGACGTAGCGGCTTCTGCACAGTGGCGCCTCCAACTTAATATTCAATGGCCCAACCGGAGGCCCGCTTTCCAATCACGCTAACGGAACCGTCCGACTTGAAGATGTGATAGCTGTCACAGCGGACCTGTGGAAAACGCGATGCGAATTCAAATCGGGAAGGGTGCAAAAGCGACGTTTTAGTCTGAATCTACGGTGCCGCGGGACAAGAATACAAGTTCACCTTCGGACATAGAAAAGTAAGCGAAAGCTGATCTAGCGATACGAACACAACGTTTTCCACGCTCCTGACCACGCCATCGCTGCCAATTGCCGCCGGACAGAGCAAGGGTACGGAGCCACGGTACACGGCGCAGACTGGCGCGTTACTCTTCGTTCGTACCTGAAGCGTGCGAGCTTAAAACATGGAAAGCCTGCATCCTTAACAGGCAAAGGAACTATTACGATGTTGGACCAGAAGACAAAAGAACGAATCAATGCAGAAGAAACTTCTCGATTCATAGATGGGCAATTCGGCCAGCTTGACTTATCAGGCTCGCCAGATCTTACCCATCCTCCCGTGAATGCTTTTGAACTGCAGGACGAGCACGGTTTTAATCGAGTAGATGAGTCCGGGCTTGCGGGGATCAATCAGTTAAAAACGCTGCTTGCAAATCCTCCTCGCGACGTAATGGAAGAGATCGCTAAGGAAACCCAGAATCCGAACCTCATCTCCGAGTTGGCAGACGCCCGAGCCGAGGAAGTGGCCCAAGAGTTCCGCCGACAAAATCCTGACTACCTCAAGTGTGATGCGAACTGGCGATCAATTGTGGAGACCCTCGCGTACAACTGCTTGGGCGAAGAAAACGTCGAGGCCGAAGAGGTTCAAGACCGTCTAATCAACGGTGGACACTGGACCTTAGAGAACCTGACAGGGGCATTCAAGGCGCTGGACAGGGCCGGGGCGCTTGAATACCCGCGTAACCATTCCCGACCTTTGAAAGAATCGCAGCGGTTGCGTGCGGAACAGTTGTCAGCGAATGGCGATATCCGTGGCGGGATTGTCGAATACATCAAGGGCAGGATCAGTGAAGAGGCAGGCTACGAGATCGCGTTCACTCTGGAAGACCCTCTTACCTTCACCACCGACCCCAAGATGCGGCCTGTTCTTGAAGAGGCCGTCTGCTTCTGCTGGGAAAACTATCGCAAAGACTATTCGCCGACCGCTGATCGACGCCGGTTTCTCCACGAGTACTGCGCTGGTCGCTTCATCACAGTCGCTCTACTGGACGCTGCCTGGGAACAATGTAAGCAAGCCGAACGAGACGCAACCCGATCAGGACTTTTCAATCAGATCGGCAATGGGACCGCAGAAACCGAAAGCCCGGCAGAATCTTTGGAACGACTTGATGATGCCAGTATCGATAACCTTTATCACCGGACGTTGAGAGAGTACGCCAAGAGCGCCAAACTCTCAGGCGTCCTGGTCTAAGAAAGAGCTACATGGCCGAATTCATGGCTCCAGAAACCGCACTTTCGAGATTGGTAGAGGACGATGCTGCTCCCGTGGGGGCTAGGATACGGGCGCTACGCGAGTTGCCACATCCCTCATTGAAGATGCTGATGCGCTTGTTAGTTGAGACCAAGCAACGGAAGCGCCCAGTACCCGCTAAAATCCGTGCGCTGGCCGCTCTCCGGTATTCCGAGGAGATACGTCTGCAGAACGTGCGCAGAATTATGCGCGCAGCAGCTACACCAGGCAATCCGTCGTCGGGGAACGCGCTGGGAATAGAGTAAAGTCGGCCCCGCAGCGGCTACCACGCAGCCCACCACAACCCCTACTCAGCCGCGACGGGCAAGCATTTCCCTATATCGCAGTGTGCCGCATACGGTTTGCGGTGCAAATCACTGTCTGCAAACCAAATAGCTGACGTGATGAGCTGGTGACTAGCGTGAGGATTACCCGGCGCACTGTCGCACTCGTGAGTCGCAGGAACCGAAGGAGATAAAAAACACACGCAAGAAAGACAACCCAATAAGGCTGAATCGAATAGCCGCAGGCTAAAACCCTGCGGCTATTTTTGTCTCCGGGCCTACACGCTAACGGACGCGGCTAAACAAATCCCGCAAGCTCGTCCTCAGCCCTTTGGCAATCTTCTCGATATTGACCAGCGACAGGTTCCGCACTCCACGCTCGACGCCGCTGTAGTACGTGCGGTGTAGCCCGCATCGCTCCGCAGCCTCTTCCTGGTTGATTCCTTGCTCTTCGCGCAGACGCCGGATGGCACGGCCAAAGCGGATGCGGATATCGAGCGGCATTGCTCGCAATTGTCGCGGCGTGCATCCGATCCGTACACAGCCAATGAGTCACAATTGCATTGACGGCTGACCTGGCCTCGGTTCACCATCACCGCTTGAGGTATGGAGCCCAAATGAAGGATGGCATCAAGCAAATAGTGGGGAAGACCATAAAAGGAGTGGTGGTAGCCGAACGGCCGAGCGACTCACGTCGTCAGGTTTTTCTGGTGTTCAGTGATGACACCCATTTTGAGTTGTGGGGTGATTCACTCACTGGCGCCGGTGGGGTCGATCCAGGGGGTTTGGAAAAAGTACGGAGCTACTGTGCGAACATGAAGTCGCAGGTCACGCTGGAAGTCAGCCCATCGACTCACACACTTTCTGGTGCGGTGCCCGAACCGGCGAAAACGAAACCAAGGTTCAGACCCACTGGCAGAAAGATGATGTTGGGAGAGATAGTGTTCACTTCCGCGATTGTCGCAGGGTTGATCTACGTCTACTTTAGCGATCGGCCTAGTCCCCCACTCTACATGAACGGCCCGAATGCTGTCAGCGCAGAGTGCCGCAAATTGAGCCAAGAGTGGCTGCCGATGATAGAACGTCAGAGCGACGAAGACAAGCGAGCCGACGACTACTACCTAGCGGAATTTAAGCGACTCGAACGTTCCCCAATGACGGGCGCACAGCGGCAAATAGCCGAGAATAATCTTTCCGCCACCGAAGACGAGGCCAAGGCCGCACGAGAGGCGCGCCAGGAAAACGAGTTCGTCCGCTTACGCGAACAGGAGCGCGAATCAGGTTGTCTGCAACCAAATCCGAAGCCGCGCGAGCAGCACTGAAGCGACAAAAGCGCGGAGCAACGACAACTCGAACGGTAAACAGAATAGCCGCAAACTCAAACCCTGCGGCTATTTTTGTCTGCTCGCTTCTCACTAGAGCGCGCAAGCTTTCTGACACGTTGCCCTAGGCAAGATCGTGTTGCGCTCAGAACATCTCTGCATCCGCACGCCGCGCAGCCTGTGCTGCCTGTTGATCTGAGACGGCGATGTATTGCACGGTTGAGCCGATGGACTTGTGACCCACCAGTTGTCGTACTTCCATCAGGTTGACGCCGTTGGCGATCAGGTTGGTACATCGGCTGTGTTTCAGGGAATGCGGATGTGCCTTCTCTGGAGCGATCCCGGCAGCCAGGGCGATGTCACGAAAGATGCGGTAGAACTGCGTGGTGGTCAAGCCGGAGCCTTTCTGCGAAAGGAACAGGAAGCCGGAGCCATCCTCGATGCGCTCCGCCAGGTACGTTTTGAGAACGCGCACTTCGTCGAATAGGGCACGATTATTTCCCTTGTGCTGGGCAAGCGGTTGCACGGTACGCAGCGAGCCCTTGACGCGATTGATCTCTACCTGACCGTTGCGCATGTCCAGGTGCGCCAGCTTGAGCCCGCAAACTTCGGCAGCGCGCATGCCATGCCGGTACGTCATCAAGATCGCCGCATGATCCCGCGCCGATCGCGCCTTCGCCTCCCGCAAGACGGCAAGGATCTCATCGGTGGTAAGGAATGTCATCCGCGCTCGTTTAGCCATGATCTCTCCCGGAGCAATTCCGCTTCCACTCTTCGCAGAGCCAAGTGGGCAACGCAAGAATGTAAGATTACGTGCAAAATGTCCCGCGATGCCGCGCCGCTAACCCGTGTAGAGTCGCATGCCGAAGTGCAAGGAATGTAACAATACGGACATTTCCTTACATCGTGCCGGGCTACTTCCGCCGTTTCAGCTCGGCTTCCTCTATCTCCAGATACGCATCGATCGCGCGCCGTATCATGGAAGAGATTGGCTTGTCGGTCTGTTCGTTCAACTTGACCAGTCTTTCTTTCTGCAACGGCGTGACGGTCAGGTTGAGGCGGGCTTTCTCTGTTACGGCTTTCTTCGTGGGTGGCATCTGTGTTACCTCCGCGCAGTAGTGTACAGCAAGCAACGTAAACGCGCACATGAAAACTTGCAGGTACGTTAGGTTACGTCATCTAATCACGCGTTATATAGCGTCACTTATTTCTGCCGCACGGTCGTAGACTTCGCGGCAATGAATCACTTCGTCGCCGTCCAGGTTGTCAGTCGATGCGAACGGTTCGATCTCCGAATCGCAGACCGGGCAACGGTCATCGCACATGCAAGACCAGTCGTCATCCCATAACGTGTTATCGTTTGGGCACAGGTAGTGGTTTGTGTATCGGCCTTCGTCTTCCATCTCCGCCGAAGCGCTTCGCGTCGTCATTGGCAGCTCTCCCTTGGTGCCGAGTAGGAATGTTTTGCCAGTACCTCGCGCGCGGCCTCGCGTTGCTCCGACTCCGACAAGTACGCATACAGCTTGGGCGCGTAGTCTTCCGTGACAAGCAGCCAATCGTAATCCTCACCAGCGACGCCGTACGCCGCCGACTCTTTCTCAAGCACTAGCGCGGCCTCTGCCACGTAGCGCCACACACCGGGAAAGCCTGATAACGAATCGCCATGCGTTTCATAGAACTTCTGTGCGGCCTTGCGGTTGGAATAGAACTCCGCCACGACTGCCGCAACTGATTCGACATCCGCCAGCGTGTACAGCTTGGGTGCCTTGCACATAAAACATTTCCCCCCGAGTCTAGTTGACCCATGACGCGCCAAGGCAAAGCCGGACACGTCACGCGGCAACTAGGCCGCGAGCAATTCCGTTTCCAGCGTCATCAAAGCATTCCTGACGTTGTTCAGGCTGTCTTTCGCGATGCGTGCAAAGTTTGGTTTTTCTTGACTGGCAGTCTCGGCATCCCACACTCGCTGCAATAAGCCAGCGATGCCATCGGATAATCCGTAGCTGGAAAACTCCACGCGACGGCATCGACTGAGGAAACGTGGCTCTAACGTGTCCACGCTATTGCAGGTGAAACAGAACACGGTATTGGGCGGGTATGCTGTCCCGTCCAGCTTGGACAGAAACGCCAGTTGCGCCGCTGGCGTCATCCTGTCAGCCTCATCGACCAGCACGAAATGAAACCGTCCGGGTTGACCAGTCTCCAAAATTCGCGGGTAATAGTGGCAACGATCGGTTGTGGCCTTCACGGTTGCCAGATCGCACGATTGGCTGGGAATGTGGTGTAGCTCGCCTGCGATTGCATTGCAGATGGCCATTGCCATGCTTGTTTTTCCGGTACCGGATGGGCCGATGAAAAGCCATGCGGACGGGTACGGCGACTCCACGAACTTCGCTAGTATCTTCTTCGGCTTCTCCAGTCCAACGAACTCCGAAACGTTCTGAGGCTGATACTTCTCTGCCAACGACTGCGGGAACTGAAATGCGGATTGTGCTTGTGTGTCCATCGTTTCCTCCACGGGATATAGGCGCATCAAACGACACGGCAACCGGAATTGCCGTGTCCTATGTCGCGCCTAGCTCGCGTGGTTTTCTAAGACCGCATCCAACAGGCTGGCGCTGGCGGCAGGCTTCGAGTAGATGGGGCTATGGACTGGCGCGCCGTTCGTAGCCTCAAGAATTACATCGAGCGCCTGACTCTTGAGCCGTTCGCCAGTCCCGATTACGGCGTTTTCCGCGCGTGCTTTGTCCACGCTGTAACCTTCCCGTGCATCCGTAATCCGCGCCGTGCGGTAGTGGTCGGTGTACTCAGTCACGGCGTTTAGCAGGTTGTAACCCGTGCCCCTTATGGCTGGGAACGCGTTGCGATCGTTCGATTCGTACAGAGCCAGAACTTCGGCGAGAATGTTTTCGCGCCGCGTGGTGTTCTGGTCTTTGTCGGCGGGCTTGGGAAACAGCCTGTCAAGTACCGTAGTCATCGACTCGCGAGTAATGCGCCGTGTGGCAAGCAATTGCAGCTTGTCCTGCAGTTTCTTCGCGTCCATCACCACACCATCCATCGTGCGGCGCGCATCCTCGAATCGCGCGTTTGCATTCTTCGTGTGCTTGATTCTCAAGATGCCGGTATTCGTGGACAAGGCTTGGCGGAGAGTGTTCCGGCAAACCACGCGAACACTCGAAAGCGCTGCAGTGTGCGCCATCGAACCGTCGTGCGCCGTGGTGAAAACTAGGTAGGATTCGTGCTTGTCTTCGCCGTTAACCGCGATGTCGGCACGCGGTACCCGGACAGCGCACCAGATCGTCGCGCCGTTGCCGAGTGCTCCCGCGCTGTCGTAGTGCGCGCCGCCATTGTCCTGTAGCAAGTCATCGACAAACTGGAAGCACTCGCGATTCTGCTTGATCGTAAAGCCTTCACCAACGTTTGCTGCTAGTTCAGCCCCGTCGGTATCGCGGAAGATTGAATAGCTTGAGACGGGAACGACGTGGCCTTGCGGGTTACGAGCGTAGTTTTGATTCTTGATTACCTGCCAGTCTAGGCCAGCCAATGACATGGCTTGTTCCCACGTCACAGCGCTATCGCAGCGCTGGCCTAATTTGTGCCATGCGTCTTCCCGTTTCCCTACAACGAACATGCAATCCATGCCGTTCGCGTTTCTGAAGATATCGTGTGCCATTGCGTTTTCTCCTGTGTGAGCCAAAGTGTGTACCGCGCCGTGACACTACACCACAACGCGTTATCAGGCAGTGACGTACATTCGCAAGCACATGAGAACAAAACAAATAAAAACAAAACTTTTTGCTTGACAAGGTTTTTCGCAAAAATTGAACGCACTAAGAGGATTGCGAGTGTGCGCGGATGCGCTGCGAAAGCCGCGCCAGTCACGGCATCTCGCGTGGGCAACGAACTATCCGCCCCTGCAACAAAACGCAAGCACGGCAACGCAAGCACGGCGACGCGCGGAGAGTTTCAGCAGTGGATTAGCAAGGCAATCGCGGCAGATTCGCAGGTGAGTTAGGCAGGAATGGCGTTAACATCCTTTACGATTTCGGCAGAGGTACCACCCGGCATCGCCCCCTTGGTACCTCGTGGAGAGCCGTTATCGCCAGGCGACGTGCGCCTCTAATGTTTCTTCGCCTGTTTCGCGGCACATCCTTTACGTTTCAGCCAGGACACGTACCCGGCCTGCCCTCTTTCGGTACCTCGCAGGCTGAGGTATTCGCCGGGTGATGCGCGCCTATTATTGTTCGAGCACTAGAGTCGGCGCTTAGGTTAATCGCGACTGGAGATTGGATTGCGAAATGGATCTCATTCCGTGTTGCTAGGAGACTGGCCAAGTCTCAACGGCTAGTTTAGCGAGTCGCGCCTGTCGTTCCTTGATCTGCTTGGCTTCCCATTTAGACTCTTTGGCGATCTCCGCAGTGAGGATAAATGCGGAGTCCTTAATAATCTTCTTCTTCTCGGAGAACGCACTGTTGCCGATTAGGCAATTCTTGCTTGCTTGCATGAGAACCATATTGCCAAGACGTTTGTACAGCGCGGACGCCGCTTCTGGGTCAATATGTGGCCAGTTATCTCCCGGATGTTCTGGGAGTACGTGCTCAACATTAATGATATTCTCCTCGTCATTCGGGATGTTTTCCGGCTCCGAATCACCTTTTGTCTTCATTTCCAAGGCGCGAAGCAAATATCGAGCGATGAAATCCTGAGACACTCTCGCTTCCGCAAAAGCAGTTTCAAAAAGCGCATCGCTGGGAATGATGTCTAGGTTGGCTGTTAATTGAGCCGAATTCTTAACGATCTGCCTGGTCACTTCCTGAGCGCGAAGCGAATAGTTGCGATCTAAGAGGCCGCCACGCCCGCCCACAATCAAGAACCGAACCGACCAGTACACGAAGAGCCGAAAGGCTTTTTTCGCCTCATTCACTCCGAAATGACGCGCAACAGCGAACATCAGCGGCCTAATCTGCTCTACACGCAAGTCTCGATTGATCGTAGCAAGGTGCTTCCTGGTCGTCGTGCCGTATGTGTTCCACTTTGTAGCAGCCGGATTGAATAAGGCCGCATAATCATCCGCACTCTCAGCGGCTTCTTCCAAGAACTGCAGTGCCTTGCTACGGCTTTCGCCCGCCGCACTACGCACCTTATCCAAAACCTCTCGTTCTTTTGTTGGGCCTTGCTTCGTAATGAGCAGATGATGCAAGTAGTTCACGGTGATATCGCCATGCCCAATAGACTCAAGCACCGCCTTCATCTTCGCCCACTTCTGCTGCGCCTCGGCGATGTGATCGCCGCAAAGTCGCAACAGGTGATTCTTTATCAAGTCGGCCTGCGATGCTTTGAGTCCACGGTCATTCAGTGTCTCAAACATCACAAAGGCATTGAGATGGTCGGGCACGCGGAGCACCACGACCTCGGCACCCTCACGAATAAATTTCACCCATCGTTGTAACGTGGCGGTTTTCGCAGTCTGTTTCTGGTGCGGCTCCAAAATTACGCCAACGTGTTTTGCTGCCAGGTCGGAAGCCGTTTTCAGGCGCTTGTGCGACTCCATGCCAGGGTTTATTGAATGGTCGCCCTCAACGATGTAGCGTTTGAAGAACTCGTTATCATCAACATTCAACCGGAGACGTGGAACGGTGTCGGTCGTTTCAAAATCGGTCGTTTTCAGGAATTCATGCTCTATGGAAGTAGCGCGGGCGTAGTCCTTTATTCCCTTCAGATAGTCGCGGATTGCAGCAAGCAGGATGGTTGCCGTTGCTAATCGTTGCTGCCCGTCTGAAACCTCCGGCTCGTCGCCGCCACTAGTAAGAACGACCGTGCCGAGAAAATAGGTCGGATGATCGTTCTCGATCGCTCCAGCAAAATCGGAGAACAGTTCTTGAACGTGCTCATCTTCCCAGGCATATTCACGCTGATTTAAAGGAACGCGTAGGCGATTCTGAGCGAGTATCGCTCCGATTCCCTTGTGTTCGAAAGTAATAGCGTCAGAGCTTCCCGGCATGGTCTAGACTCCGAGTTCAGAACGGTTTGCTACGGTTCCTGAAATTAAGAGTACGCCGAAGCCAATTCATTGCCGTTCGTCCTGCCCGGCAAGTATACATCGAATTACTACAAGCGAACAAAAGACGAACATGCTACTATAAGCGGATGGATGACGGCCCGCAAGCGCGTCATCGGCATCATGGCTTCGATTCTCACCAGCCTGCACATGCAAACGGCGGACGATCTCTTTGGCGGGCCGATGGGCAGCCCCAGAACTGACAAGCTGATCGCGGCGAGTGTGCAGTGGGCAGTCTTGATAATGCAGAAAGTGGATGACGTGTGTGGGAGGTCGTGATTGCCTTTTCATTTTCACGATGCTCATGCGGACAATCTGCGGTATGCTTCCATCACACTCACAAGAAATCGTATGCCTGCGAACTGGAACGAGCCTGAACTGATCGGTGTCGCGCTTGCGCTTGGAGCGCGCGGCGTCAGCGGTTGGTCGCCACAAGAAGAGCGCCTGGCATCAAAGGCAGCGCCGGTGACGCGCGAGCGCGCGTTCGATGTTGCGCGCAAAATAAGGAGTGGGGCTGATGTGCTCGGCACCGCTTTCTGCCAACTCCGATTACCCGAGGCCAGACGCACGCTGGGTGCAACCTATACGCCGAGTGCAATCGTTTCATCCATGCTCCGCTGGGCAAAGGCGCAGGGTATAGAGCCAGCCAGGATCGTAGAGCCGGGAACTGGATCTGGTCGTTTCCTTTTAGCTGCAGGCCGTCGTTTCAAAAAAGCAGAGCTGGTCGGCATCGAGATTGATCCGCTACCAGCACTGATTGCCCGAGCGAATCTGGCGACGTGCGGTTTCGCGGAACGGTCCGTCGTTCTCCTTCGTAGCTACCGCTCGACCTTGCTACCGCCGCCAACCGGAAATGGCGTGACGCTCTACGTCGGCAATCCGCCTTATGTTCGGCATCATCAGATTGACTCGACATCTAAACAATGGCTGACGGCTGCTGCGACCGCGCTCGGATACGAAGCAAGCCAGCTCGCCGGGCTACATGTCCATTTCTTTTTGGCGACTGCCATGAAAGCCAAGCCGGGCGACTTCGGCGTGTTCATTACGGCGGCTGAATGGCTCGACGTTAACTACGGTCGGCTGGTGCGTGAGCTGTTTCTAAATCAGCTCGGTGGGCAATCATTAACGGTCATCGAGCCAACCGCGCAGCCGTTTGAAGATGCGGCAACTACCGCCGCCATCTCAACCTTCAAGGTTGGTTCTCGACCTGGCAGCATTCGCATCGCTCGTGTGGCGGAGTCGAAGGCGTTGGGCGACTTGAGTGGCGGTCAACTCATTCATCGTGGCCGATTAGAGGCAGAGAGCCGGTGGTCGTACCTAACCCGCGCACAGCGGGCGATACCGCGAGACTACGTTGAGCTGGGCGAGCTTTGCCGAGTGCATCGCGGTCAAGTCACAGGTGCCAATCGCGTTTGGATTGCTGGCCTGCACAGTCAAGACCTACCAAGCCGAGTGTTATTTCGCACTGTCACGCGGGCGAAAGAGCTGTTTAAGGCGGACGGTGTGTTGTCCGACGCTTCACTTCTGCGCGACGTGATCGACTTGCCTGCCGATCTGGATATGCTGGCCGCCGACGAGAGGAAGTCCGTGGCTCGATTCTTGCGGTATGCCAAGAATGTGGGCGCGGCGTCTGGCTACATTGCACGGACACGTAAGGCATGGTGGTCGGTTGGGCTTCGCGCGCCTGCACCAATCCTTGCGACGTACATGGCGCGCAGACCTCCCGCGTTCGTTCGCAATCTGGCCGAAGCTCGCCATATCAACATTGCTCACGGCCTCTACCCGCGCGAGACATTCACTTCAGAAATCTTGGATAACCTAGCCAGGTACTTGTCGCGGGCGGTGTCAGTGCGCGATGGTCGAACTTATGCGGGTGGCCTAACCAAGTTCGAGCCCCGCGAAATGGAGCGTCTTATCGTGCCGTCTCCAGAAATTCTGAGCACCGCTGCCGCAGCCTGATGATTCCGCCACCACGATGGACGGCGGAGCAACTGAAGGAGCAGCTCGCCACGGCGCAAGAGCTGTTCCGCCAGGATCGCATTCGCGAGCCGCTGGAAGACTACCTGGAAGCCTTCGATGAGTATCAGGGCCACGTAGAAGACCTGCTGGAAACAACGATAGACCTCTCCACGCTGGACGCGGCTGCGTTGAACGTACTGACCGAAGCCCACCTACTCGAAGCGTTCCGCTATCTCGCTGGCCCGCCAATCTCCACTGACGATCTTAAAACTCTTGCAGAGGCTGGGCTATCTCCGGGCCGCCTTCGCGACAATCCGGACATGGTGCGCCGTGTAGTTGAAGTCGTTCGTGCCGGTTTGGACAGGCGGCGATTCCCGTGGGTTGCAGACAATCGAGAACCAACCGAGGCTGAACGCGCTGCTTCTGTGCTCGCCTCGGCCGCTCTCCTTGCTACGAGTCGCATGGGTACAGCACGTCGCAGCATTGGAAAGGAAAAGCAAGAGGCGCTAGTCGAAGAAGCTCTGATTAAGTCTGAGTTTAAGAAGGTAGCAACAAGGACGGTCAAGACGCTTAATCACGCACCGGAGCCCGGCGAATTTTGCCGCGAGAGTCTTCTGGGTAAGCGCAAGGCTGACTTCATCGTTGGCCTGTATGACCAGCGGCTAATGGCGATCGAATGCAAGGTCTCGAACTCGTCAACCAACTCAGTGAAGCGCCTAAACAACGACGCAGCCGCAAAAGCAGAAGCATGGATTGACGCGTTCGGGCGCGTCAGCATGGTTCCGACTGCCGTGTTGAGCGGCGTCTACAAAACGCACAACCTGGTCAACGCTCAGGAGCGCGGCCTGACGCTATTCTGGGCGCACGACATTGCGACAATGATTCAGTGGATTCAGCAAACGCGCGATCCCAGCTAAGGCAATCCCTTCCGCCGCCAGTTCTTTACCACGGCATGCGCGATCTTGCGGTCGCGGTCATTACGGTCCTGCAACGTGAGCACGCGGTTCTGCTGCATGTCGCGCGCTGTCGGCTTCCGCTTGTGACGGTGCAGCCACAGACCTGCCAAGATAAACACGATGAAGCCGAGGGCCAAAGCGTAGATCACGTTCACATGTTCTCGCCGCGACCAGGGGGATGGCAAGGTCAGATGTCACCAGGTTCACGACATTGTTCGCTATTGGGACTATCGGAGTGTGGGCGGCCTTGTTACGAATTCCGAACAATGGACGCGCCCTGCTATCATTCGCCAATGGCAAACTTGTCCGCAGTAATCGACCAGTTGAAGGCAGAACGGGAACGGGTTCACAAGGAAGCCCAGCGCATCGACGAAGCTTTGGCAGCGCTCGGCAGCAGCACGAAGCGCACGGTCACGGCAGCGAGCCGGAGGAAGATGGCGGCAGCGCAGAAGGCAAGGTGGGCGAAGGCTAAGAGCGGAGCCTAACGCGCAGTTGCTAAAGGTG